>Ga0208646_1000646_pt1 | contig 21122 bp, 22 predicted proteins | sample AntAceMetag02UK8_FD_184762 | JGI IMG/M metagenome (GOLD analysis project Ga0208646, IMG submission 184762) | Saline lake microbial communities from Ace Lake, Antarctica - Antarctic Ace Lake Metagenome 02UK8 (SPAdes) (version 2) | ecosystem: Environmental > Aquatic > Non-marine Saline and... | reverse complement strand
TGGAAAAGTTCAATTGGAATTTCAATGGTCTGGATAGGGGGTCTTTTGGGGAATTCTTAAAAAAGAGTGTAATTAGGTCATATTACCACTTTTTTAACCGATTTTTATTTTAGTCGGACGACAGTAAATCTCAGCAATAAATTTTAATTCGAAAATATTCCTTCATTAACCTAAGACCTTCAATCTCTATCCAGATATTGATTGAGGCATCAAAAAGATTTAAGATCGAAGACCGTTACTTTCGCAATATCAAGGGCGCATTTCGAGATGAAAATTTCTCAAAACCAACTATTCTTGAGCCGAACGCCTCGGGCCTAAATCTGGCAGCCTCTTTTTACCTAAGATTTTCTCTGGTTTAACTCCTAATCGAGTTGAACAAAATACTTGACCTGAAAATCAACAATCGAAATCCAGTTTACGCCGAAAAAGCCTTTATCAAACGTTCCTTGAATCTCCCTAGATATTACGAATTCGCACCTTTTATAGGCTCATGTTTAGGGTAAAAAGCCATCGCCTCTGTAGTTAAAACGGATCATAGACAAGGAGCATAACATGTCTTTTTGAACAATCATATGCCCTCTAAAATAGGTATAAAGCTATTTCAAGGGTTAAATAAGAGCAGGACTAGTATGATCAAAAGGGACAAAACTTCGTATGAAGAAAGTTTAACAATACATTGCATTGTATGATTCTATAAAGGCTAATTGTCCTTGTGGAATAAAGTGGGAAATCAGCAACACCAATTAATATCCTCGCCCCTTACTGTTTTAGAAAAATAACGCTCTAACAGCATATTTTGACGGTTTAAATCAAGGATAAAGGCTAAATTAATTTTTTTACATCATTTTATGCCTTTTGACTGGGAACAAAAAAACTCCCTGCGGTCGAACAATTTTTGTTTCAAATCCAATCAAAAAACCTTAAACAGCAAAATGAATGAAACCAGTCTCAAAATAGAGAATGAGGTTTCTACTACAAATCCTATAAACCCAGAATTAATTACCCAACTCATTAGTGTAAAACCCTCGGAAAATGAACATCCATCAGGTTATTGAGTTTTAATAATCGAATCGAATCAAGATTTTAATAATTTTAAACCTGAGCAACACTTAGAATTGCCTGAGCATGAAAATGAATACGAATAAAATTTTAATCATTACAGTATTACTCATTGTATCCTGCTCCGACCTTAGAAAAAATGGAGGCGAGAAAGACTTAGTTCGAAGACAAACTATAGGTAAGGGAGATACTGAAGCTACAGAACAAACACTGCTCACGGTCAAAATAGGAACACCCAAATCGTCAATCGACATAAGCGAGCACCATCTTTATGGCCGCTTTTTTCAAGACAGAGCAGAGTTTTTTGTCGTAGAGCAACCTAAGTTGTATCTCTCTGACACCAAAGTTGATGAGCTCACGCTATACTTTATCGATGGTGTGTTGTGTAAGAAGAAATACAAGTTAGCCGAAGACATTTCCTTTGACCTGATGAGGGCATATGGAACTTTTAAATTTCGCGCACTCAATGACTCGAGTAAAAAAATATCAAAGCGTGAAGGGATTCTAAAAAAAGTAGGTGGTAAAAAGTTTATGAACGACAAACTCACGTACTACCGTATGCGGTGGACCAAACAGCAACCTACTTTGTATTACCAGTACAAGCGAGATTCTGCTGCGGAAAATCACTTATTGATAGAAGAACTTGTGGATTATAAAGACCTACTGCGAGAAGCCGAACGAACGATATAGCTCAATTGTATAAATACTCAAAAGCACTGTGGTATAGGTTGCGGTCTTGCATATTTTGAATCAATTCATCAAAAAAAGGGTTAGCGCTCAACGTTCCACTATCGCCAATCATCATCATCAGATGTTTCGCTCTGGTCATCGCGACGTTCATCCTCCTTTTATTAGACAAAAAGCCGATTTCCCCTCGATCATTGCTTCTTACCAGAGACATCATAATCACATCGCGCTCCTGCCCTTGAAAGGCATCAACGGAATTAATCGACATATTCTTTTTTAGCTCTTCATACCATGGATAAGTAGCGATTAATTCATTCAAAACGACCGTTTGCGCTCTATAAGGCGCAATGATCCCAATGGACATCTGCAGCATTTCTGGATTCTCCTCTATCATCGAGTGCAGTCTTTTTAATAAGAAGTCTGCCTCATCAGTATTGTATGTTGATAAGGTTTCTGGATTGATCTTTTCATCAAAACCGCAACCCGCTGTATCAATAAACTTGACGGCCTGTTGGAATACTTGTCTTCGCTTTTCGATGACATCTGCAGATTTTAATTCTCCTTTGTAAAAGTGTAGATTAGAGAATTGCATAATATCATCGTGCATCCGATACTGAGTTTGCAACATCACCGACACGTCTTTTTCCTTCATCATTCTTTCAAAAATGGTCGTCTCCAACCCCTCTTTGGCCGCTTCAAATGATTTTATGGTCGGAGGTAATTGCCAGTGGTCTCCTGCCATCACCACCTTATCAGCTTTTAAAAGAGGAATCCACATGGCCGGTTCTACTGCCTGCGACGCTTCATCAATAAAAACTGTTTTAAATTTCCTGTTTCGAAGATGCGAGTGATTTGCCCCTGATAAAGTACAAGCGATAACTTGCGCTTTATTTAATTCATCAAAGATCATATGCCCTTCGAGCATTCGAACTTCTTCTTTCAATTTTTTGGATTCATCGTAAAGATAACGACGCTCTTCTCGTTCTGCTCTTCCGAAGTTTCGCTTAAACTTTCCCGCCATTGACCTTATTTGCTCCGCCTTTCTTCGAAGATCTCTTAAGAGCTTGGCATCATTATGATCGCTTAGCCTTGCGTCTAAAGTGGTATTTACAACCGCTTCGGTAACTCTCGCAGGATGACCTAGTCTTAGTACCCGAACACTCTGCAAACTTAGTTTCTCCACCAACAAGTCTACTGCCGCATTGCTTGCCGCCGTGATTAACACTTGCTTCTCCTTTTCTACTGTAGAGATAATGGCCTCTACCAATGTGGTTGTCTTGCCTGTGCCAGGAGGCCCATGTATAAGGGCAACATCTTCCGCGGAAGTAATGAGCTGAAGCGCACGAATCTGGCCTTGATTTAAAAATGGGTTTCTGATTTCCCGAGCTTTATGAAAAACGGGGATTTTATTCCCCACCAATACATCAATGAGGTTGAGATGTGACGCTTCTCGCGTATCGACCAATAGTTTCATGGTCTTTTCCATTTGATCGTAGGTAGACTCATCAAATAGTAAGTTTACGCCAAGCTTGCCATCGTTAATCCACTCAGGAGGCTCATCTCGGTGTAAGACGAGTGTCATATACTTCTCGTTGACCTGACTTACCACTCCCGAAACCTGCTGCGTAACAGTATCTTTGTTTAAGAAAAGGCTTGCGGAGGATCCGGCTTGGAAATGATGCTTCTTTTCCGTGCCCGTCGTTCGCTCCAACTTTATGACCCACTTTTCTCCGGTTCCTAAAAATGATTTATTTTCAATTACAGGGTACCAAGTAACTCCCTCTTTTTTCCTTTCTTCAAGAGATCGATGGTTGATTTTCAACTCATATTGCTTGCGGTCTTCCGCACGTTCTTTTCTAATGAGCTGTAATAGTCTCTTAAAATGCTCTTGATAAGCGTGCGGCATGAATTACTTTAAATAAAGCTGTATAGTTGATTTTAATCCCTCCTTATCGGCAGAAATATTCGGATCGCTATAAATTTTTAGCATGAGCTCCAGTAACACCTCTTCACTGTAACCCAACTTGCTGGCCATTTTAGCACAAAACTTGATTTCTTCTTTGTAAAGCCGACCGTCGATCTTCATCAACTGCACTATGTTGTAGATGTACTCATACTTATCGTCATCTGGTAAGGTGCTCAGATCTTCCACAAGATTTGGATTTTCAAAACAAGCACTAATATCATCGGACGACATACCATTAGCTTTCCCTATTTGCTTGATAAGGTCTATTTCGTCTTGCACAACAACACCATCAATCTTGGCTAGCTGAACTAGCAAGTTGAGATGTGTGCGTATCATGATTGATGAACTCTTTTTGATAATTCTGTGATTTAGGGGGTTTTCCTGATTAAGAACAATTTAATAGCCATTAATCGTGGGCAAAATACAAAGATTAGCGCAGTTATTCAATGTATTTTCTACTCATTTATTTGACCGAACCATTAGACACTCACATTACAGGCTGGTGTTCGTGAGTAACCAATTACAGACAATATAAGTTTTGAATATGAACAAGGTGATTTTACTTGAGCATCCTAATCACGGAAATCCATCAAAATAGCGTTGAAGTCTATTGGCCCAATTCTTAATTTTAGAAGAATTTCGTTATTAATTATCTTTCAAATATCTCGATAAAAAAACGAAATTAGCGGCTCACTTTAGTACGCCACACATTGCGGTCCAATGAGAAAGCGTTGTAATTCGATGAGCGTCCATTCTGAATCTTGGAGGTTTCTATACGGTCAAAAAAAAATCGAAGGTTTGTTGATCATGCCATGCTTCACTGACAGATCTATCGCCTTTGTTGAGATTCCCAATTCCTCTACCCACTTTACGCTGACCATTGATGACTCTTTTGCGCGAAGATTATGATTTATTGATAGCCCACGACAGAGCGTCGGAGACCTATATGATTCAAGGCTTTCGATCATTAATTGACGCCAGAATTAAATAAAATTATTGACTGCACTTTAGAAGCCTTAAATTGTCTTTGGTAAGAATTGAAATATTTCAATAATTCTCTTTTCATACAATGAATTTTCTAGCTCATTTATTCCTTTCAGGCGAAAACCACCAATTAAGACTTGGCAACTTCATAGGTGATTTTGTGAAAGGGAAAAAAATGAACACCTACTCTCCTGAAATCGCCAAGGGTATAAAAATTCATCGTGAAATAGATCGCTTTACAGACAGCCATCCGATAGTGAAGAATAGCAAAATACGGCTTAGACCAAAATACAGCCATTACTCCCCGGTAATTGTAGATATGTTCTATGATCATTTTCTAGCATTACACTGGTCTGATTATCATCAAATACCTCTTATGGAGTACACCGAAAGCTTTTATAAATCAGCACTAAAAGATAGGGACTTGTTACCCGAAGCAGCACGCAATATGTTGACGTTTATGCAGCGCGACAACTGGCTATTCAACTATCAATATCTCGAAGGGATCCACCGCTCGCTGACGGGTATGTCGCACAGAACATCCTTTGAGTCCAAAATGCAAGAAGCCACCGAAGATCTAAGGAAAGACTATGCGCTCTATAAAGCTGATTTTCGATTATTTTTCCCAATTTTAACGCAACATGTATCTCAGCTTATTTTAAAATGAAAGAAATTTTTCTCGTTGGTATTGGCGGTTTTATTGGGAGCTCATTGAGGTATAGTGTGGGTTTGTTACCTTTTGGTAGTAAACTGAATGTAGCTACGCTCATCGTTAACCTTGTGGGTAGTTTTCTTATTGGCTTTCTTAGTGCTTACTTCCTAAAATCAACTAATCAAAACTATCAGTTGTTCCTCGTCACTGGATTCTGTGGTGGATTCACGACTTATTCTACATTTTCGTTACACTTGCTAAAATATATGGAGGGAGAAAACTACGTCCCCATGATTGCTTATTTGACAATGAGCCTCCTTGGTGGCGTTGCTTTATGTTATTTGGGATTATCTATTGGATCAAAAATATTTAATTGAAAATATAACATTCTGGTGACTTATCGTTTATTCTCGCATGCGCAACTATTATGACATCTTGGGTATTTCTTCTTATGCGTCCCAAATGGAGATAAAAGCGGCGTTCAAAAAGTTAGCTCTGTTGTATCATCCCGACAAAAATAATGGTGATGAACTCATGGAGGAGCGATTTAAAGAAATAAACCGCGCCTATCAGATACTTTCCAACCCATTTGAAAAGGCCAAATACGATATCTCCTTCTTCTACGAAAAAGAAGCAGCAAGCGTAAGCAGCAATACTTCACAGTATACGACATATAGCCAAACTAACAGTACGCATTCAAGACCAAATACAAAACGGACGTATAGCAAACCAAAAATTAACTGGAAAGAGAACTGGATCGCGACGGCTTATGCGTTCGGCTTCACGCTAATAGTGGCTACTGTTGTTATGATAGGTATTAACATCAAAAAATATGTTGATGAAAGTAAATATCAAGCAACGCTCGTTGAGAGAAGATTGATATTCGACCAAGCTAAAGTGGCCTTTGCTAATGATAAAATTGAGGCTGCCGTGCAGTCGGTTAACTCTTTGGGTATTTTAATGCCAGAAGAAAAAGACATAAAGGAATATAAAATAGCAATTTTCGAATCTTTCGTATTTGAGGGAGAAACATCCTTCAACCACGGGGAATTTGAAGAAGCCATTGACTATTTTGAGCTTATTGAAAAATATTCCCCTTCTAAGCCACTTACGCTCAAAGAACATTTGGCAAAGTCATACCAAGCTACTAACCAACCACAAAAAGCTATTGCACTACTTGAAGAACTATTATCGTACAATTATCGAAATCTCGAAATCTATGTAAGTCTGGCGGAAACCTATCGTGATATTATAAAGAACAATGAAGAGGCCCTGCGTTACTACGAGTTGGGCGATAAGTTAGCTATTAAAAAGTATGAGTCCGTCTACGGGAAAGCTTACCCACTAGTCATGACTGGTAAGTATTTACCTCCTGCTCATTATAAACTTTACTCTGGCCTTGCCGATATACATCTAAAACTAGGCAACCCTGAAATGGCTATAAAAACCACCAAATGGAACGTGAAAATATGGCCAGATAGTAGTAAATGTTTTATCACGACCGCTCTAGGTTATCAAGAATTGGGAGAATACGAGAAAGCATGTGAGGCTTACACCCGAGCGATAGAACTAGGCGCTTCGATGCTAAGTACCATCAACTGTCCTTAGCCATTATTTCAACCAACAAAATCCCCACTACGCTCTCGGCAGTCATTGATCCTTTTGTTTAAGATCAATTTCCAAAAAGGCGATCTGGTGAATATCAACTTGATATTTACCAAAGTATTATTGACTAGCCGCTTGAATTTTGGTGTACTACCTGGTGCGCCCTCCAGATTAAGACTATAAATGAAACCCATCGCCTTTGTAGCATCTACAGCGCAAGGGTTGCCATAAAGAAGACCACTTGCATCTGACTTATATATTAAGGATATCATCTTCCTTTTTGGGGCATTTTTTGGGGTATTGGCATCTATCCATGAAATACTCTCTGTGGGAAAATAATCTTTAATATTATCCTGCTTCTTTTTCTGCGCGTAACTATCCGCACAAAAAAACGACATCAGTAAAAAAACAAAGAAGAAATAATAGGCTTTAGACATGAATTACAATCACTTATGCTGAAAATTAATCAATATTGATTGGCCCACCTGAATTTGTTTGAAAATATTGAGTTTGGCAAAAATCATATTCTCTCGTTCAGGTAGCGCAACAATAATATCTTTGCGTCTGATAGATACACAAAACTCTGAAAATCAAATAAATTGAAACTATTAATAAGCTTTCTTTTAAGAAATGTTCCGCGGAAATATCTTCAACTTTTTAGCCATTATGGGTTGCGGATACTAGCCATTTTTTACCGTGGAAAAGGTGTTGAATGCCCTGTTTGTGAATCTGAGTTTAAGAAATTTCTGCCTTATGGAAGGCAATCCAGGCCAAATGCCTTGTGTCCAACATGTTTGGCTCTTGAAAGGCACAGACTTATTTGGCTTTTTCTAAAGCGGAAAACGGATTTCTTTACCGCAAAAAGAAAAATGCTCCATATCGCACCCGAGCTAAGTTTTATGGATCGATTCGAGGCTTTACCTGATTTGGAGTATATCACCGGCGATATCGAATCTCCCTTAGCAAAAGTCAAAATGGATATTCATGACATCCCTTTTGAAGAAAACACTTTCGACGTAATCTTTTGCAACCACGTTTTGGAACACGTAGCTGATGATATAAAGGCTATGCGGGAAATGAGAAGAGTACTAAAGCCTGGTGGGTGGGCCATCCTACAGGTTCCATTCTTTTATCCTTTAAAAGAAACAACCTACACGGATGATAGTATTACCAATCCAAAAGAACGTGAAAAACACTTCGGACAAGATGACCATGTAAGAATGTATGGCAAAGACTATGGTCAGCGTCTTGCATCGTCAGGTTTCAAAGTCCATGAAGAGCAATTAATACATGAAATGAGTAAGGAGGAAATAGCACGTTATGCTCTTCCTAGTCAGGAAATCATTTATCGCGTAGAAAAGTAATCCTGCAAAAGCATGATTAGTAAATCTCGATGTACTTCGTGTTGGGATTTATTCCCCTCAACTTTCTTAGCCATTCGTAAATCAGGCCATAGCCATAACCAAACATTTGAATTATGGCCATGAAAGGCGCCAAAACTGCAGCCCCAAGTGCAGATGTGCTAAATAAACAGCCTAAAAATATAAAGAGTAAATAGGTCGAATAGCACGCAATTCCAAAATGGCCAAGCGGACTATCAAACGCACTCAATCCTAATGACAAGATCCATCCTAAAGTAAAGAATAGTGGAAATAAATGAATGAAACGAACCTGGTTTGAATGAAACCTACTGATGTTTATTCGCGCTCTCCCAAAATATTTTAACTGATTATAGAATTGTTTGACACTCGTTCTTCTTTTGTGATACACAAATGCTTCAGGAATTAAAACACTTCGGAAACCCTCTCTTACTATACGAGTGCTAAACTCCATATCCTCTCCCATAAATGGAATAAGGTATCCTTTCGTTTTTTCGAATACTTCGCGACTTATTCCCATGTTAAAACTTCTAGGATGAAAAGTCCCTACATGTTGTTTCTTTCCTCTTATACCACCTGTGGTTAAAAGAGACGTCATGGTATAGCTTATGGCTTTTTGAAGGATGCTGAAGTTTGGATGTGCCGCATCTGGCCCACCGAATGCATCAGCAGGATCATCATTCAAGTGTTTCTCTACAACCGCTAAATATTCCGCAGGAATAATACAATCAGAGTCATAAACAATTAGATATTCCCCGTTGGCTCGCTCATATCCATAATTTCTTGCGAACCCTTGTCCTCCATTCTCCTTTGTATAATACTTGATAGCTATATTTCCCACATACTTATCTACAATATGCTTGGAAGGTATGGATGAACCATCTTCTACGACAATAACTTCAAAATTCTTGTAATGCTGAAGCGTCAATGAGACTAATAACTCATCAAGCTCTTCGGGCCTGTTGTATACGGGAATGACAATGGAGTATTTAGGTGTCATCCCCAATGGTATCAGAAATCAAAAAGTCGGTTTTATTAGATCCGGTCATCATGACCATTTCTCCCAAAAATCCTGCGAGAAATAATTGTACGCCTACAATTAAAGCGACTAAGGCGAGGTAAAATAAAGGTTGATCTACCACATCACGCAGATGAGGCAGTTGATAGTATAGTCGATAAATTTTTTCCCCGATCACCCAAATGGTGACGAAAAAGCCGAAAAGAAATGATATAGTACCCAATGCACCGAAAAAATGCATTGGATTTTTTCTGAATCGTGTCACAAAAATCACAGACAATAGATCCAAGAATCCCGTCAGATACCTTCTAAAACCAAACTTGGTAGTTCCGTATTTCCTTGCCCGATGCTCAACAACCTTTTCCCCGATTCTATTGAAACCATTCCACTTGGCCAAAAGAGGAATGTATCTATGCATTTCCCCATAAAGCGTGATACTCTGCACTACTTGGAGCTTGTATGCCTTAAGGCCACAATTAAAATCGTGTAGTTTTATACCTGATACTTTGGACGTTACGCCATTAAAAAATTTTGATGGTAGCCTTTTCTCCAATGGATCATGACGTTTTTTCTTCCACCCTGATACTAGGTGATAATTCCTCTCTTCAATCATTTCCATCAAGCCAGGGATCTCATCAGGGCTGTCTTGAAGATCAGCATCCATCGTAATCACTATTTCCCCTTTAGCATGCTGAAAACCCATTTGAAGGGCTGAAGATTTACCATAATTTCGGGTAAATCGATAGCCTCTCACAGAAGCGTCTCTTCCTGCCATCTCTTCGATGACAGACCAAGAATTATCATCACTACCATCATCAATAAAAAGGATTTCATGTGTAATCTCGTTTTCAGAGACGACTTTTTTCACCCAATTGTATAATTCAGATAAAGATTCATCTTCATTGAAAACAGGAACTAAAACCGTAAGACTTATTCTTTTATCGGGCACTGCTGCTTATTCAAATTCTGGTCTACTATTCTTGGTAATGGCTGAGACGACTAGCGAAAGTATAAAACCCAGAAATACAGAACTCACAATACCCATAATGAATAATGCCTCCGCGCTGGTGAAGCTTTCCGTAAACTTCATCGCTTTTTCTATTTGAGAGTCAGACAACCCCTGTTCTTCCAAATCCATTAACGCTTTATCTCTTAAAGCATCAACAAAAGTTGTATTAATAAATGTCACATATAGATAAGTGAAAAGACCCGAAATCAGGCCACTAATGAGGGAAAGTAAGGTTCCGATTCCCAGACCCTGACCATAGCTCATAAAGCCATCACCGCCAGACAAAAACTCTTTATGAGCAAAATAAATTACCGCAAGTAGTATCAAAACACCGATCCACGATAATGTTTGATTACCTGACTGTCCGCTTAAATCCACAGCCAAGAAAAAAATAATACCCAGAAAAGCACTTATCAAACCATATTTTATGGCTACACTTTTTACAGTTAAATCGTTCGTTTCTTCCATCATGTTGTTATTTAGGTTTCTTTCTTAAAATTATCGCAATTAGAGGGGTAATTAAGAATCCAGTGATCAATTTTTTAGTTGTCATGCTTTTAATCAGATCAAATGCTGTTGTATTATCAATCGCTTTGATTTGATTGATATAACCTGACTCCCCAAACTCATCGATATAGATATCTTTTCTTTCCTCCAAAAACTTAGTCGCATCAACTTGGTAGTTTATTACAGTATCACCTTGAAAATAAATTAAAGTAGCTAGTCCAATAATAAAAATAATGGTTGCCGACAGATATACGCCAAATCCAAGTGTCATCCCTTGCCAAAAATGAAATATCTTTCCTTCTACCCTTCTTTTGAATTCAATAGAAGCAATGGTAATAAAAATAGCTATTAAGGCAGAGTCAAAAAAGAAATGAACAAGGTTAATGAATGGATCAATTCCTAAAAGGGAACTGGCATAAAAAAGCAGCAACAAAAATGAACCGCATACTATCCCATAAGAGGCAGAAATCTTGAGCATATATAGCTTATTGTCTTAACAAGGGTTGAAAGTTGATATACAAACGGCAATAAAAAATCTTAAATATCCCACATCAAAACTGGTATAATTCTGACTGAGTAAAAACACCTACAGTTTTACCTACCATTTCTTTGTTAAGAAATGGAGAATTGTGACTTTTCGATAAACAAATATCGTCATCAAAAATCCAAGCCATATTTGGATCAAAAATATTCAAATTGGCTTGTTCCCCAACAGCAATTGTTGATAACTTTATGTTAAAAATACTTTTAGCTCCATTAGAAAGCTTACTAAAGATCAAGTCACTTTTTAGCTGTAGAGCATAAGTGCTTAGCGCTGCAGTCACTACCTGCAAACCAATAGCGCCAAATTCTGCTAAGTCAAATTCCAATTGTTTACTCTCAACATCCTGTGGGACGTGCCCTGAGCAAATCGCATCTATTGTATCATCTTTTAGCCCTTCAATAAGCGCTTCTCTATCTTCAACTTCTCTAAGTGGAGGATCTAATTTGAAATTTGTGTCATAGTCAAAAAGGCTTTCATGGGTAAAAATGAGATGATGAAAATTGACATCACATGTCACTCTAAGACCTTCTTTTTTGGCCTGACGAATGATTTCTACTGCTCCTCGACTTGATATTTGGCTAAAGTGTAATCTCCCACCTACATATTTCAAAATGTCAATATCACGCTTGATCATTAATTCTTCTGCCAAACTTGGCGCGCCCTTCATACCTAAAATGGTACTTACGTCCCCTTCATGCATTTGCATATGCCGACTAAGGTTTACATCCTTTGGCCGCTGAATAACCAAACCATCAAATTTAGAAACATACTGTAAAGCTTTCAATAGTAATTCGGAATTCCAGATAGGTTTCAATCCGTCTGTAAATGCAATTGCCCCAGCTTCGTCTAAATCTAAAATCTCTGTTAAATTTTCTCCTTCTGTATTTTCGGATAATGCTGCCAAGGAATGAAACCGAACAATCACTCCATTATTTCGGAGGTTCTTCACATCTCCTCTTGACTGAACGATGGGGAAAGTATTAGGTAAAAGGCATATATCGGTAAACCCACCTGCTAAGGCACTTTCCGAAATACTATTTGCATCTTCTTTATGCTCAGAACCAGGATCGGTTAAAAAAGAGCAAGTGTCAAACAAGCTTAGTGTGCACTTGCATCCATGATAATCTATGGTATTATCGGAAGGTTTATCGATGGAACCCACCTCGGTAATAACTCCATTGTCAATTAAAATATCAACCAACTCACCATTGTATGGTGAATTGATGTCCAATATTTCTAGATTTTTAAGAAGATAATTCATCAGTGACTAGTCAATAATTCATTGTTAGGCATGCAGGCAGGTTATTTGTATCGAATAAATTTATACTTCGGTATATTATCATTATTTCATAAATCTCAAAACACAGATTTCAGCCAATAAAAATATTAAAGACAAAATTAAGGCATACTTCCATAAGGGTATTTGATCCCCTCTAATTATATCTTCGTTTTTTAACTTGATTGCTTCAGAGATCGAACTAACCTTTACATTTTTTCTCTCTGAAAAAAGCATCTTTAATTCTTCAACGTCATAAAAATCTACAATGGACTCTGATGTTGGAAGGTTCATTGCTATCGTAGCAACCGTATCTTTTTGGTGAGTCAAGAAATAAAACCCCGGATGGCTTACATCTTCAGGGATTTCGAATGAAAGCACGTTCCCGACTTGATTCATGTTCAACACATACTCCTCCGTCGTGCCATTGAGTCTAAATAAGCCTAGATCACCTTCAAACTGATTTAAGGTGATTTGTTTACTCCCTATTTTATAAAATAAATCAACATTTTTCATTCCTTCCATTGCTATCGAATAGATTAATGGGACAAATAATGCATGATCCATTATGCTGGTTTGTTCTTGGTTTAAAGCAGAGCCTAAAAGGAAAAAATTATCATCTCTCGTGATATAGCGTTCACCATTATCACAAACAAACACCGTATTATACCTGTTACTTTCGGGTGTGACTATAACACTTGTCAAAGGCAAAGAGAAATTTTCATTATCATCAAACAACCCTTTAAACAATGGATTGGATAAAGATTTAGACGACAGCTTAGATCTATCAAGCTCACTTTTGATCGTTATTGATGAGTTAAGCAAGGTCTGATAAGAATTTTTATCTATATCTAGCCCTGAAGGAATCACAAGCACAGCCCCTGTAAAGACATTTAGCTCAGTGACAATCCAATCTGGAAAGGACTGAATGTGATCCATGACCACAAAGTCACATTTCTGTATATCCTCATTCGAAACATCTATTATCTTTTTAACCCGAAGATCAAATATTTCTTTATTTCCTAAGGCTCCTAGCAGGTTCTTATTTGGTGCTTGCGAGTGAATGATTAGCACGCGCAATTGCTTAGTATTAGCTACTCTAAAATAAAATTCGTTATCAAAACTCATAGGAGTATCATCTAATATCAGTTTATAATTACCCGATATTAATTCGTTCTCACTCATCTTTAAAATGACGTTTTCCTGCGTATTGGGCCCAATGGAGAAGGGAATAGTCGCCAGTTGGCGATTGTCCTTTTCTATTGTAATTATTTGATCTTGCAAGGTTTGGTTACCAGAGTGGGTTATTACAATTTCTAAGGAATTACTCGTTCCATAACCTAGAGGTTTGGATAAAAATACACTGTCAATGGAAAGATTCGAATCGACATTTTGTGGCATCACTATTAACTCATATTGATGTGTTGTATCAGTGATAATGCCCTCAACTTTCACTTTTCCCATTTGAAAGTCCGACAACCACTTACTGGAAGCGTACTTAGCGGTGACCTGGCTATTCACCAATTCAAAATCATTTGGCCTACCATCTGTTTCCAACCCCAAACTCAAATTATCAAGGTTTGTGAAGATATTTTGATTCGTTATCATGGATTGTTGCTGATAATCATCCATTCTCAAAAAGTCAGCACCCACCATTAAAAGCTCAACACCATTGTCATTTGACACACTCATACTTGGCGAAGTATCCAAATAAGTAACTTCCGCCTTTGGTGAATCTTCAAAATCGACATTGAAAACCGGATTTAAAACAGCAATCACTATCCATGAAATGAATAGTATCCTTAGAAAAAGGACGATCAACTTTTTAAGATTAGAATAAGACTTGGTCTTATTTCTAACGGACTTGAGAAACCACGTATTCGTAAAAAAAACCTTCTTACGCTTTTTGAAATTGAATAGGTGTATAATGATTGGAACAATCACCAATGCAAGAAGCCATACCAGTGATTGGTTCAGAAATTGAAACATAGGACGAAAGTAATAAATGACTCCATGAGCACCGCCAATCTAGGGTTTATTTTTATGACTGCCTCAGCTATTCTTCCTGTTTTCAATCCAAACAATATGCTTAATTATCGCTTAAAAAGGAATGGCAAATAAAATTGATCTAGATGAAGAGAGTGTAAATAGGGTAATTGAAATGGCTTGGGAAGATAGAACACCCTTTGAAGCCATCAAATTTCAGTTTGGATTAACAGAAAAAGCGGTCATCGACATGATGCGACTGGAGCTCAAATCAACCAGTTTCAAGCGTTGGCGCACACGGGTGAATCAAGGAGTCAGCACCAAACATCTCAAAAAAAGAGATAACACTATAGATAGATTCAAATGTTCGAGGCAACAATCAATAAGTATGAACAAAATATCAAAAAGATGACATTTCCTACTATCCTAGAGCAAATACTCGAACGTATTGACCATATTGATCCAGAAGCCTACGCTCGATCTAGGAATTACATTGATGGTAGTGTTTCCTATCTCTCTCCATACATAGCTAGAGGAGTTATCTCTACGCGTCAAATAATGGAATTACTTCTAAGCAAAGGTTACAGTCCTTCGAGAATGGAAAAATTCCTACAAGAATTGGCTTGGAGAGACTATTGGCAACAAATTTGGAATGAGAAAAAGGAGCTCATCAATAGTGACCTTAAACACCCGCAAACGGATGTAACCAACTTCGAGATGCCAAAAAATATTGTGCATGGCGAGACAGGAATCGAAGCGATAGACAGGGCAATAAAAGAATTCTATGACTCAGGCTACTTACATAACCATCTAAGGATGTACATCGCAGCATTAGCCTGCAATAATGGAAAATCACATTGGAAAGTGCCTGCGCAGTGGATGTATTATCATCTCAAAGATGGAGACTGGGCTAGCAATGCATTAAGTTGGCAATGGGTCGCTGGAGCAAATAGCAACAAGAAGTATATAGCTAATCAGGAAAACATCAATAGGTATTGCCATACAAATCAATCTCATACGTTTCTCGATAATAGTTATGAGCACTTGATGACCATGGACATTCCTAAGAAACTAAATGAAACACTGCTTCCGAATACGCCGCAAACTATTCTCCCCAACAGTTCGGAAACTGCTCTTGACCCTAGCCTACCAACGCTGATCTACAATTACTACAATATAGACCCATTATGGAAGGCTGACCTAAAAGCCAATAGAATCCTACTGCTTGAACCCTCGGTATTTCACGATTATCCTGTTTCTGAAAAAAATATTGACTTTGCGATAGCGCTCGCTCAAAATATACCCAACGTTCATATTTTATTCAGTGAATTTGAAGATCTAGAAAAGACATATGGACTCGGCAATTTTATTTATAAGCAACATCCTTTGAATAAATATCAAGGGGAAGAGGACCAGAGGGATTGGATGTTTGAAGTCAAAGGCTATTATTCCTCTTTCTTTTCATTTTGGAAAAAATGCAAAAAAGAACTTAAAACCCAAGGCTTAGAATAAGCCTTATATGTTCATTATAAAATGTTGACAGCAGGAAAAAGTATCTTCAAATATGAAGTCAAAATTATTTGCACCTTTCTCTTATATGAAACACATCGATGGCCGTGTAAGATCTTAATACCGGCCTTAAATAGGCTTTTCGGTTAATCTTTGATTACCATTTCATTGGCTATTATATTATCCCCTTCTATCTGTATCAAATAAACACCTTGATTGAGGTCGCCAAAAAATAAACGATAATTTAAAATAGCTCCTCCAACTAAAAATTGCTTTAAAATAATGTTTCCCAATAAATCGAATACCTTAATTTGATCAAAACTAATTGGCTTATCAATATTTAAAAATGAGGTCGTTGGATTAGGGGAAAATCTCACCCTTTCCTGATGTATTAGTTCCAAAGGCCCTGAAGCTTTACTGATAAACATAGTATCAATAAAACTACAATTCCGATTTTAGGGGGAATATTGAATTTCAGTTAATTGGGAAGTTTGAGGAAATAATCTTCAAGTTAATCTGTGAAAAAGAATAGACTGGATTATGGTGTAACTTACTGTAATTCCGATACTTTTGATGACAAAACATACTCCGCCCCTTCAGACGGACAAAGTGCTCATATTTATTAAGAATGTTTAAAAACAATTCAGATCCGAAAGAAACATCTTTTATTGGTCTGGATTTACTTGTAGGACACTGTATTTCAGGGGATTAAATATCATTGCAGGTGTTGTTATATTTGATTTTTTTACTTGACTTTTTATTCTTGTAGATTCAACACAAAAACAGTCAAAAAGTCAAAGCCATCAAATCCCGCAAGACTCGGAAGCGGCAAGAAACCTTTGGGGGCAAGAAGTTTATCTACACGCTCTACCTAGTGTTCAAGAGGCATTATCCAAAATGTAATCAGATGCTCAACAGCATCCCTGACCACAGAAAACGGCATACTTATGAAGTAGCGGAGATATTGTCTTCTGGTATTCTCCTGTTTATATTCCGTCGTAGGTCAAGAAACCAGGCCGATCAGTTATCGGGTCTACAATTTGAACAAAACTACCTGAGAGTGTTCGGCATGCGCCTATCTATTATGGATAATGTTCATGCGTTTTTGGATAAATTGGATGCAAGAGAGCTCGAAATACTCAAAGAGATATTAGTACGAAAGCTGATGGAACGCAAGGTGTTTGAACAATGGGAGTTTCGGGGCTATTATAACTTGAGCTTTGATGCAACAGGGGTACATACTTTTGATATAGAGCCCTATGAGGGATGCCCTTATAAAGAAACCAAAAACAATATGAAATGGGATTCTACCCTGATCTTAATGAAATGACTATTTTCACGATAAAAAATGTTCACTGAGAATTTTTTCAATTTGCTATTAGATTTAGAATCGAGCTAGGAGATCAAATCAGTATCCACGAGTCTAGATAAAGGGGAAGCTTTTTAGAGATTAAATGTAATTTGACTAAGATCATTGACAAAGAAACTGGTGATCTCTGCGCTGTTTATGATCATGCTCCCTTGCGCTCATGGCGTCATCTTGATACCATGCAATACAAGACATTTATCTCATGTAGTCTCCCAAGAATTAAGACCTCAAAAGGTAAAGTAAAAACAGTGCAACCCAATTGGGCGTCTAGTTTTGAACGTCACACTAATTTATTTGAATCTGCAGTCATTGACCTATTAAAGGCCAGTAAAACCAGACTAAAACAGCCGAATTAATGCGTTGTGGTTTTAATGTGACTAATCGAATTATGCATATGAGTACTGAGCAAGGAAGGAAAAGAAGGAGCCTTGAAGAACTAAAATTTGATCATTTAAGCATTGATGAAAAGTCTTTCAAGAAAGGCCATAAATATACTACCGTATTGAGCCACCCTAGATCCGGATGCGTACTGGAAGTGGAAGAAGACAGAACTAAGAGGTCGTGTAAAAGGCTAATAAACAAGTCATTAACCACAGAAAAACAACAAAATGTGAATACAATAAGCATGGATATGTGGAAAGCATTTATCAACACAGCAAAAGAAATGCTAACTAACGCCGCTATTATTCATGATAGATTTCATCTTATAAAGTATCTCAATGATGCCATAGATAAGGTACGCAGAAGCGAAGTAAAGCAACACGAGGAGTTGAAAAACAGCCGATACGCACTGCTCAAAAATCAAGCGAACCTTACAGATAAACAACGCATCCTTTTTGATATGATTAGTAGCTCAAATTATGAGGTAAGTAAAGCTTGGCAGGTAAGAGAAAATTTTAAGGACTTATTCTCATTCGATCAATCTTCTGGATTTGCACTTTACATGAGGTGGGCTTCAGATTCTTTGAAACGAAATATCAAAGAAGTAACCAAAATAGTGACGATGTTCAATAACCATATCGTCGGCATGATCAGTGCACTCACAATGGACTACAACAACGCTATGGCAGAAAGACTCAATGGTAAAATTCAAGAACTAAAAACGGTAGGAAGAGGATATAGAAACTTTCAAAACTTTAGAAGTGCAATACTATTTTTTTATGGGGGACTTAACCTGTATCCACTAAATTGAGGGTAGAACCCTATTTTTTTATGGGGGACTTAACTCGAAAAATTCACATTAGAAATATTTTAGGGAGGAATAATGGGTGTAATTAGTTATACATCAAGTAGTTAACAAATATTTATAATCTTTCAACTACACCCAATAATGAGTGCTGAAAATACGGCTTTTTACAGAGGAAATACAAGTGTTTTAGTAGATTTTTCAGCGGAAGCAATTAGTTCTGATGGTTCAGTAGTTCTTCTGGATAAAATTGAGAGAAAACATAAATTGATTAAGTATTTCAGTGGTTTCATTCCCGATCATCGAGATCAACAATAGGTTCAGCATAGCATGGAGAAGATGCTTAAGCAACGTGTATTCCTTTTGATGCAGGGATGTGATGATGCCAATGATGTTGCTCAACTCAAGTATGACCCTTTCCTCAAAGATGTGTTAGGATATTTGGCTTCTCACCCAACGACTTCTAGGTTTGAAAATAGCTTTGACAAGCATTCAATATTTTCTCTTTGTAATGCTTGGGTTGATCGTTATGTTGCTAGTCTAAAGGGACGTAAACGTATAGTTATAGATGTGGACGCTACCGATGCTACTACTTATGGTCGTCAACAAATGTCGATGTTCAACGGCTATTATGGCCAATTCATGTACAAAGAGCTATTTTTTCATGTCGGAGACACTGGGCAAATTATTGTTCCAGTGCTACGTCCAGGCAATAGTCATTCTAATAAGTGGTATGTGAATATACTTATAAGAATAGTGAAGAAAATTAGATCTCAGTATCCCGATATGAAGATCGTCATAAGAGCTGATAGTAGCTTTAGTTGTGCGCCTTTCTATCAACTTGCCGATGATTACCAGCTAGATTACACAGTAGGATTGGCTTCCAACGAAGTATTAAAGAGGAAAGTTTTTAGAGCCAAATCAGTGGTAGAGCGTCTTTATCAAAGTGCTGGTAAAAAGCACCAACATCTCATCTCATTTGACTGTCAAGCCAAATCATGGCATAAACCTCAAAAATGTTATTCCAAAATCGAAAGTACAGGATTGGGTATGAATGTGAGACATATCATCAGTAATTTGAGTGAAGAAGATGCCAGAGAAATCTACTTTAGTTTTTATGTCAAAAGAGGCGAGGCTAGCGAAAACCGAATTAAGGAGCAGGACCGGCGGGCGATGAACAACGTGTGCTTTTCAGACCGACTATCCAACCATGGATTTTGGGCTAATTTCTTCCGCTTGCTTATTAGCAGCCTTGCCTCTCAAATGTTTCTACGGCTCAAAAAAATGATTAAAAAAACCACCTTCTTAAAAGCAAAAAAGTGGGAAATAGATACAATTAGAGCTGCTATTTTAAAAATTGACGCCACGATCAAAATAACGAAACGTTGCATTTATTATCACCTCTCCCAGTCTTTTGTAAACCAAAATCTATTTCTGGAATTAATAAACCAATAAACAATCTAGTGCTAAACCAGATTGAAGGGAGTGGTGCGCTCATTTTACTGTAAAGTCAATATTGCAACTGAAAAAATAAACTTTGTAGCCAAATTCAAGATGACTCTTGAAAAAATAATCTGCAAATCATGTAAGTCCCCTAAAATCTCAGAAACAGTATGGTTCAATTTCAAGATCCACAGCTAGTATGAATAATGCGGATTAACCGGTATACACTATATTAAAGATAAAACCCGAAATGGTCTGTGAGTGTATTAGAGGCGAAATTCGTCTTCGCTAATGGGTTCAAAAGTTCGTTAACCAGTGAATAGCTTGAAAACCAGAACGGTAAATTTGACAAACAAAACTGTGAACAGGCGGCATTCAAACGGTTAGCTAAAAAGGTTAAAACCTTTTTTCCTCGGTTGACTATTGTTGTTACTGCAGATGCGCTCTATTGCAGCGAACCCGTTTTTGAACTCATCAAGGAAAACCATTGGAAATTTATTTTTACTTTCAAAGATGATTCGCTCAAGTTCTTATGGAAAAAGATCAACAACAGTAAGCTTCTTACACAAGAACAGACCATCAAAAAGCTACCGCCCAGTAAGTGGCTCATTGATAAATTCTCATGGATCAATGAGCTCCGTTACAAAGATCAACAGGTCCTCTTTATCACTTATCAGCAATGTGAAGATCAACAAATAGCCTTACTTACTTGTGGTTAAATAGGTTTAGACAAAGGAATGTAAAAAAGAAAGAAGAAAGTAAACCTACATCAGAACAAGTCCTTAAAAAGCGAGCATAAAAAAACCCTTACCAAATTAATGATAAGGGTTATTATAAACTGGCAATGACTTACTCTCCCACCTATTACGGCAGTACCATCAGCGCTGATGGGCTTAACTTCTCTGTTCGGAATGGAAAGAGGTGGACCCCATCGCAATAATCA
>Ga0208646_1000642_pt1 | contig 21165 bp, 17 predicted proteins | sample AntAceMetag02UK8_FD_184762 | JGI IMG/M metagenome (GOLD analysis project Ga0208646, IMG submission 184762) | Saline lake microbial communities from Ace Lake, Antarctica - Antarctic Ace Lake Metagenome 02UK8 (SPAdes) (version 2) | ecosystem: Environmental > Aquatic > Non-marine Saline and... | reverse complement strand
GCCGACTCTCGTTGTAGGAATCGACACCGAACTCCTAGGGCACTGGTGGCATGAAGGGGTCGATTGGTTCGAGCGAGTTATTGAACTTCTTCCTGAATCGGGAATAATTACGGCAACCTTGGCGGAAGTGACTTCAACGGCCCGGACTTCAATTCAGCTTCAAGATTCTTCATGGGGAAGCGGAAAAGACTGGTCGGTTTGGAACGGCGATGCCGTTCGCGACATTGTGGAAGTGAATGCTGTGAGTCAAGACTACGTGCTTGGCCTGATTGAGCAGGGTGCCTGCACTTCACAACACCTCAACCAACTTATGTTGCAATTGTCGAGCGACTGGGCCTTTATGGTTACACGAGACAGCGCCGCGCAGTACGCCCGAGGACGAGTGCTTGATCACGTTGAGCAGTTGAGGTCTGGTCTCGATTCCGACTTTCCTTTTCCACTGATTTCATTTAATGCATCGCGTGTACTCGATCGCACGGACTCTGCATGACGTTTAACTTCCAACTGGGCGGCATCCACTTCAAGTCTGGATTTAATAACTTTGGCGGGGACCCCGACAGCAACTGACATCGGAGCGATCACTCCTTTGACGACCGAATTCGCACCTATCACGCTGCCGGCGCCAACATTGGCGACCGAATTCGCACCTATCACGCTGCCTGCGCCAACATTGGATCCTCGCACCACGGTTACTTTGGTGCCGATCCACGTATTGTCACCGATGCGAACCGGTGACTTAATAATCCCCTGCAGCCGGATGGGGATTTTCACATCTGAGAACCGATGATCAAAGTCGCACATGTATATGGAGTCGGAAAATACACACTCGACACCAATCAAAATGTCAAGATAAGCGTTGATCGTGTTGTCTCGGCCCATGACAGTTTTCGAGCCGATATGGATACTTCCTTCATGCGCTCGAATATGACACTGATCTCCTATGTGTACCCAGCTTCCCAGCACGATTCGGCCAAATCCTTTCCGGGCGCTGAGTTCAACGTCTTTCCCTAGAAAAACAAATCCCGTACATACGACGTCTCGCGATCCGAAATGATGCAATCTCAGGAAACGCATGTAACGCACGAGGTAATACCAACTCCAGGCACGATTGCGTAATATCCAACGCGCATTTGTTAGGCGCCATGGGTTAAAACGCTTCATGATCGAATCTTTTCATAAATGAGATCGGTTAAGTCGACTACTCGCTCCCAAGTGAACTCAATGGCTACACGCTCACGCAAGCGAGTGGCTCGTTCACCAGCCTGCTCCGGATTACTCAAGATCAATTCAATTTCCCTGGCAATTGTGTCTCCAGAAACCTCGGGGATCGGATACCCAAACTTAGGTGAGGAAATAATGTCGGCCAACCCACCCACCTGAGCTGCGATGATTGGGATTCCAACCTGAGCAAGTTCAAGTGCCACAATTCCAAATGGTTCATAACTTGATGGGATTACTGCCAGCGTCCAGGATTGTAAAATACCGGGCCTATCATTGTCATCGACGTATCCGAGAAATGAAATCTGATCACTCAGACCTTTTCTAGAAACTTTTTCTTTGAGATCTAACAACTGACTCCCGGTGCCAACGATCTCTAGGTGAATCCTTGAATTGTTGAGTAACCCCAGAGCGTCAATGAGGTGATGTACTCCTTTTTCCCATTCGAGTCGACCGATATAGCCCAACACAATTTTCGGTGAAATGATTTCCTCTCGCCTCAGAACTTGCGAAGACGACGCAACCGCATTGGGTACTACATTGAGGAACGTGGGCTCAACACCATAACCGTTGCGAACTTCATTCATCATGTAATTACTGCAAACAATAACCGAATCCGCAGTATTGATTGCCCTTCGTTCATTGCCGAACACCATTTGTGACAGTCGCGAGGTAAGCCAACCGTTGTGTCGACCAAATTCTGTTGCATGCACGGTCAGCACACTTGGGACTGCAAATTTCTTAGCTGCCACAGCGAGCTGCGAGGCGGCGATCCAATCGTGTCCGTGAACAATTTCCGGCACATCTTCCAAGGATTCACAAGCATTTTGGCTTGCTAATGCAAATCCGTGCACCCAGTAGTCAAAGTTTTCCTGGACCAGCTGCGCATCCGGATGGTGATTTGCCACTCTAATTACGCGGACACCCTTGCATTCCTCACTTGAACCGGTCTCCCCCGCCGGAGCCTGTGTAATCACGGTCACGTCATGTCCGTGCCGTGCCTGCGCTTGCGTCAACGCCAAAACGTGCGCGCCAAGCCCGCCGTACATGACCGGCGGGTATTCCCAGGAAAAGTGCAAAAGTCGCATGTGTTCGTCCGGTTAAGGCGCTACTCCGGTAATGCAAACGTTGTAGAAAAATTCATCGGGGACCACCTTTGACAGCACGTTGCGGTCCAGGCTTTCCAGCTTTTTCCACGTTCCAAACGCGAAATTGGCCCAACCCCAACCCAATGCGTCAGACTTAACCGAACTCTCGAATGTGCGAACCGGCCATCCGAACCAAGAAGCTGTTAGTTCTTCTGTGACGGTCGCCACGTCAACGCTGCCATTTCGCAGCGCTACTCGCGCTAATTGGTCGGGGTCAAAAGTGTGAATGTCCACCACGGATTCCAATGCCGCTTCACGTGATGAAGCGTTCAGTTCGTGTTCGGGCCGCGCCCATTTGTCCGCAAAGGGTGGCAATTTGGTTATTCTCGTACTCGTCCACCAAGTCAAGCGTGACAATGCACGGGCAACGAAATCGCCTTTTTGGGTCGGTTCGCCACAAAAAACAAATCGACCACCGGGACGCAGTACCCGATTTACCTCAGTGAAAAGCGCGTCGAGGTCGGGTACGTGATGCAGGACGGCGTGCCCCACCACCAGGTCCACACTCGAGTCGGCGAATGGCAGTCGTTCAGCGTCTGCAACGAGACCAGTCACGTTGAGATTCAGATTTTTTCCATTGCGAACGGCCACCGAGACCATTCCTGAACTCAGATCTGTGACGATCCCCGTGCTACCAATTCCTGATTGCATCAGGTTGAGCAAGAAAAAACCGGTCCCGGAACCGAGTTCAAGCACCGTTCCTCTGGCAAGGTGAGCGTCTTGGACTACGCGCGGCACGACGTGATCGAAGCAATTGCGCGCGTAGTCCACGCACCGCTGGTCATAGGATATTGACCATTTATCGTCGTAGGATTCTGATTCCCAATCGTGGTAAACAATATTTGCCAGCTTTGGATCTGTCCTTGCCAAGTCAAATTGCTTCTGTGAAATTCCCACTAGCGGCCTTCAAAACTTGCTCTACCCGGTCCTTCATTAACAAATGAATTCATACCGGTTTTTTGATCGTTCGTTGCAAATAATGCGGCGAATTCCGTGCTCTCGATTGAGAGCCCGGTTCGCAGATCCACGTTTGCACCAATATCAATTGCTCGTTTGGCAGCCGCGAGGGCAAGTTTGGGACCGCCGGCGAATTTATTGGCCCAGGCGAGAGCCGCGTCAAGAACTTGGGCGGGCTCAACCACTTGATTGACCAATCCCATGTCAAGGGCCTGATCAGCCGTGATCATGTGACCGCCGAATATTAATTCTTTGGCCTTCGATGCACCAACGAGTCTGGGCAGCCGTTGCGTTCCGCCAGCACCGGGGATGATCCCGAGCAGGATTTCCGGCTGTCCGAGTTTGACGTTGTCACCGGCGACCCGAAAGTCGGCGCACATTGCTAGTTCCAACCCTCCGCCCAAGGCGAATCCGGTAATCGCAGCAATCGTCGGCTGTGAAATCCTGGCCACTGTCGCAAATGCGTTTTGCAAGTCATGAGCCGCGGTTGCCATATCCGCGTAGGACATATTTGCCATTTCTTTTACATCGGCGCCAGCGGCGAACACTTTTTCCCCGCCATAAAGCACGACAGCATCAATCCCACTACGACCAGAGACAAATGTTGCCGCTTCTGCGATTTCACGTTGCATTTGCAGATTTAGGGCGTTCATTGGTGGTCTTCTTAGGTGAATAACCGCTGTAGTCCCCCGTCTCTCCACCTGAATAAATTCTCTGGACAACAATTCTTCGTGGACCGAATCAGGGTTTCCTTGTGCACTCATGCCCTTGATCCTACTCAAATGGCGGATAGACGATGGCAATCATTACTCGAGGCCGCAGTAGGTTTGTCGGGTGTGCGCGAAGGTTGGCCATTGGGACGCCTTTGGTGTAACTCTGCTCGAAAACGGCAGCGCCAAAGTTTCTTTATGGTCTCCCGACGCTGACAAGGTCGAATTCTGCGTTCTGGCCGGGGACGAAACTGCGGGCTTCACTGAAACTAGGTTCGAACTCGAACACCGCGTGCAAAACGTGCACTACTCGATAGTTCCTAACATTGGAGCAGGGACGCGGTACGGCTTTCGCGTTTACGGACCTTGGGATCCAAGTAATGGAATGCGCTTCAATCCAAATAAATTTCTTCTCGACCCTTACGCGCGTGCGATCACCGGACAACTTCTCAATAACCCGGCCATATTTGATTATTCGATCGAGAATCCTTCAATTATGTCCACACTGGACAGTAGAGATTTTGTTCCTCACAGCCTGACGGTTTTGTCAAACTTTGATTGGAGGGGTGATACGCCCCTTGAACGACCGTGGAATGAAATGGTCATCTACGAAGCCCACGTGAAGGGACTCACCTATTTACATCCGTCCGTACCTGAAGTTGATCGCGGAACTTTCAGAGGGGTTGCCTGCAAGGAAGTAATTGACCACCTTATTCACATTGGGGTGTCGGCAATTGAACTTTTGCCCGTCCAACATTTTGTTAATGAAGCCCATCTGATGGATGCCGGACTTTCGAACTACTGGGGGTACAACACCATTGGTTTTTTTGCCCCACATGCTGGTTATGCCAGCGAAGCGGGAAATCAAATCGATGATTTTAAATACATGGTGAAGGAGCTTCACTCTGCCGGTATCGAGGTGATTCTCGACGTCGTCTATAACCATACGGCTGAGGGTGGAATTGCGGGTCCAAGTCTTTCATTCAAAGGAATCAACAACAAGGATTTTTACCGACTTACCGAGACCGGTGACTACGTCAATTTTACCGGTTGTGGCAATACGATTAACGCGGCGAAGCCGCAGGCCCTTCGCCTGATAATGGATTCACTTCGGTATTGGGTGAGCGAAATGCACGTTGACGGTTTTCGATTCGACCTGGCTTCAACTTTGGCTCGCTCTTCCCATGAAGTCGACATGCTCGGAAATTTCTTAAGCGCAATCTCACAGGATCCGGTCTTACGACGTTCAAAACTTATTGCCGAGCCGTGGGACATTGGTCCTGGTGGTTACCGGGCGGGTTCATTTCCTCCGCTATGGAGTGAATGGAACGATAAATACCGTGATGAAGTCAAGGATTTCTGGCAAGGCCAAGGTGGAATAGCGGCAATCGGTTGGCGACTCGCTGGATCCCAGGATGTCTATGGCGGTGGTGGAACCGACCCACGCAAATCAATCAATTTCATCACGGCCCACGACGGTTTCACAATGCTTGACTTGGTCAGCTTCAATGAAAAGCACAATGAAGCTAATCTTGAAGAAAATCGTGATGGCACAGACAATAATCGGTCAAGTAATTTTGGAGTTGAAGGTCCGACGGACAATGTTGAAATTTTCGAGACTCGCGCTCGAATGGTCCGAAACTTCCTGGCCACTTTATTTCTCTCTAGCGGAGTTCCCATGATCACTTCGGGAGATGAACTGCACAAAACACAACGTGGAAACAACAACGTCTATTGCCAAGACAATTCCTATTCTTGGATTAATTGGGATCTGCAACAGCAGGAATGGGACCTTGTTGACTTCGTAGCAACTATCGCGCATATTCGCCGCTCACACCCCATGTTGCGACCACTTGATTTTCACTCGGGGGAACCCGACTACGAAGGCGGGCCTAAAGATCTTGGCTGGTTTGGGCCAAATGCCACAGAAATCACGGACTGGCATCACGGTGAACACAACTCAATTGGAATGTTTTTAACGCCATTTGACGAGAGCGAACAAGGAATTTTCGCCATTTTCCATTTTGGTGATGAACCGGTAAATTTCACGCTTCCGGCTTCACCGTTAGCCCAATCCTTTGAGGCAATTCTGGACACCAATGCACCCAATGGAAAACCCTTCGAGTGTTCGTATCAGACAGGTGCAATATTGGTCTGTGAGCCGCGTTCCACCTACGTATTCACTTTTGGTGATTCGCGAGGGACCCGAGCATAAATTCAACGGAATCCATCTCGTAGCTCCGGTAACCTAATCACATGGTGCCGGAGTTTTCGTCTACGTCGCTGCCACCAAGATTCACGGTTTTGGATGTTTCCCCGGTAGTTGCGTGCGGGAACCATCCAGCGAAGGCGGTGGAAGGCGAGATTATTCCCTTTGCTGTAACTGCTTTTCGCGAAGGGCACGACTCCCTCGGTGTTGAACTCATCCTGACGGATCCACACGGCAGAACTATTGGCCCATTCCCCATGACCGAGCGGCATGGCAGCGATCGATTCAGCCTCAACTTCACTGCAACGACCACGGGAACGTGGGCCTTCAACATCACGACATGGAGTGATCCACTCGCCACTTGGCGTCATCGGGCTGCCGTAAAAATTCCGGCCGGGATAGACACAGATCTGGAACTTCTCGAAGGCGCTTACTTGATAGATCTGGCGGCCGGTGAATTAAATGTAGAAGAGAAACAGACCCTCGATACGGCAGTTGCCACTATGCGTGACGATTCATTGCCAACCGCAACCAGGTTCGCAGCTGCAGCGGATACCCGGGTTGAACGCGTTCTCGCAGCACATCCGATTCGGGAAAATACATGCACCCACGGTCCTTGGCCACTCTTGGTTGAACGGCGGCGGGCACTTGTTGGATCTTGGTATGAATTCTTTCCACGCAGTGAGGGTTCCACTCTTGAGCCAATTAAGTCCGGGACTTTTGACAGTGCCGCATTAGCTCTGCCGCGCATCGCCAATATGGGCTTCGATGTCGTTTACCTTGCGCCGATTCATCCGATTGGGGAGATCAATCGAAAGGGGCCAAATAATGCACTGACCGCTAGCCCCAATGACCCGGGATCCCCGTGGGCAATTGGATCTTCCCTCGGTGGGCATGACAGCATCAACCCCGATTTGGGAACGCTCAAAGACTTTGTTAATTTCGTTGCCGCCGCGCAGGAACTGAACTTAGAAATCGCCTTGGATTTAGCTTTGCAATGTGCCCCAGATCACCCATGGGTCACCAGCAATCCCGAGTGGTTCACCCACCGCCGTGATGGGAGCGTGGCCTATGCCGAAAACCCTCCCAAAAAATATCAAGACATTTATCCGCTCAATTTTGATAATGATCCAGAGGGCCTGTATCAAGAAGTTGAGCGAATCGTTCTTTTCTGGGTTGAGGCTGGTGTACTCATTTTCCGGGTTGACAACCCTCACACGAAACCCGTTTGGTTTTGGCATCGACTCATTAGTGTCATAAATGACAGGCATCCTGATGTGATCTTCCTTGCGGAAGCGTTTACTCGCGAGCCCATGATGCGAGTTCTTGCTGAGGTGGGATTCCAGCAGTCTTACACCTATTTCACGTGGAAGAATTCAAAGTGGGAAATCGAGGAATATTTCACTGAAATCGCTGGGCATAAGGCCGCGTACATGAGACCTAACCTTTTCACAAACACCCCAGATATTTTGAGTTCCTATTTACAGTCAGGCCTCCCAGCGGCATTTGCAGTGCGAGCGACCCTTGCGGCTACATTGTCGCCAACTTTCGGCATTTATAGCGGATATGAAATTTATGAGCATCTCGCTGCCACTTCTGGCAGCGAGGAATATCGCGATTCCGAGAAATTCCAGTTACGTCCGCGCGATTGGGGACTTGCAGAAAAAAGTGCCCAGACATTAGCTCCCTACCTGACATTGCTCAATGCGATTCGACGAAATAGTCCGGCGCTGCAAGAACTGCGCACACTTCGTTTCCACCTCAGCGACTCTCCTGACATTATCGCTTTCTCAAAACGTGGTGGAAAGAATGGCGCAGACGTAATTTTAGTTGTGTGTAATACGGATCCCGAAAACGAACATTCAACGATTATTCACTGGGATATGCATGAACTCGGTTTGCCGCATGGTGACGACTTTGCGGTAACCGATCAAATAACCGGAATCACTTGGCGGTGGAGTGAAAAAACTTTTGTCAAATTGAGTCCTGCTACCGATGTCGCGCACATTGCCAAAATCATTTCACATGTAGAACCACTCAAGGTTTTTGGCGAGCCCAACGCAGACTATGGAAGTGTGGAAAACTAGTGAACGCGCTGCGGTTGGAATTGGACAGGCTTTTGCATGGCTCGCACCGTGACCCGCACACGCTGCTTGGAAAACACTTAAACGACGGTGAAGTAACTTTTCGGACTCTCAAACCAAACGCGCTCTCGGTAGAGGTTCACATTGGTGACTCAGTATTTCCCATGAATTTGGAGGCACCGGGAATCTGGTCTCTCAGAATCTCCAGTGGTGAATGCGACTTGAGCACCTATTTTTTTGATGTCCGGTACGAAAACAGAAGTTTCCGCAGTTTCGACCCATTTGCATTCCGGCCTACTCTGGGAGACACCGATTTGCACTTGATCGGTGAGGGCAGACACGAACAACTGTGGCGGGTACTCGGTGCTCACCCGCAGACCCTGACGCAGGGCGCCATCGAAGTTGCTGGCACTGCTTTTTCCGTGTGGGCACCAAACGCCCTCGGGGTCCGGGTGATTGGAGATTTCAACTATTGGAATGGGTCGGCTCACCCCATGCGCACCCTCGGTGCGTCGGGCGTCTGGGAGATCTTTATTCCCGGCGTCGTGGCAGGCGACGTCTATAAATTCAGCATCTTGGACCACCATGAAAGATGGCTCATCAAAGCCGATCCCATGGCTTTCGCAACGCAAATCCCGCCGGAGAATGCGTCAATAGTCTGTGAATCTGGTTATGTTTGGGGTGATTCACAATGGCTGGATCTGCGTTCGAGTTGTAATCCACATGTGCAGCCCATGACGACATATGAGGTGCACCTTGGCTCATGGAGATCGGGTTTGGACTACCTGAATCTGGCGCGGGAACTTGTCGACTATGTCAAAGCGGCCGGATTTACTCACGTTGAACTTATGCCGGTGGCGGAGCATCCCTATGCACCCTCTTGGGGTTACCAGGTGACCTCGTACTACGCCCCTACCTCTCGGTTTGGGACACCCGACCAGTTTCGGCGCCTCGTTGACATCTTGCACCAAAATGGGATCGGGGTAATCCTGGACTGGGTCCCCGCACACTTCCCAAAAGATGAATGGGCGCTTGCAAAATTTGACGGCACGCACCTCTACGAGCACGTTGACCCTCGTCTTGGCGAACACCCCGACTGGGGAACATTAATTTTTGATTACGGACGGAAAGAAGTTCGAAATTTCCTCGTTGCAAATGCCGTCTACTGGCTTGAGGAGTTCCACATTGACGGCCTAAGGGTTGACGCTGTCTCGTCAATGCTCTATCTAGATTATTCACGCGAGATAGGCCAGTGGCAACCCAATCAATACGGGGGAAATGAAAATCTTGATGCAGTGTCATTTCTGCAAGAGATGAATGCAACTGTTTACCGTCGGGTCCCGGGGGTCATCACCATTGCAGAGGAGTCAACCTCTTGGCCTGGCGTCACCAGGTCCACAGACCTCGGCGGTTTAGGTTTCGGGTTCAAGTGGAACATGGGCTGGATGCACGATTCCCTCGGATACGTCCAGCACGAAAGCGTCCACCGACAACATCACCATAATGAGATGACCTTTAGTTTGATGTATTCCTTTAATGAAAATTTTGTCTTGCCTTTTTCACACGACGAAGTTGTTCACGGGAAAGGTTCGCTCATTGCCCGAATGCCCGGTGACCGCTGGCAGGCGCTTGCAAACTTGCGCACTTATTTCGCGTTTATGTGGGCCCACCCGGGAAAAAAACTTCTGTTCATGGGATCAGAGTTCGCCCAATCTAGCGAGTGGTCGAGTGAGCGAGGCCTGGACTGGGACCTCCTTCACCATGAGGAACACCGGGGGATTTTGCGAACGATCACCGATTTGAATGCACTCTATTTACAAAATCGCGCACTGTGGGAGCGCGACAGTGATCCCCGCGGGTTTGAATGGATTGACAGTGAAAATATTGAATCCAATATTTTTAGTTGGATTCGTTGGTCCGATCACGGCGAGTGTGTGTCTTTTATCGCAAACTTTTCACCCGAGGTTCATCATGGCTTTCCGCTAGCTCTGCCCAAGCCTGGGACATGGAAGGAAGTACTCAATACCGACTCCCTCTACTACGGCGGGAGTGGGGTGGGAAACCTCGGTCACATCGAGGCTAAGCCTCAAGACTGGTCGGGCAAACCCGCTGTAGCTAGGATAACGGTCCCACCCCTTGCCGCTGTGTTCTTCACATTCGTCAATTAAAAAAGCGCATTGGCCAAAGCGATACGTGCACCCGGAACACTCGGGTGATCACCCGCCAAAGCGAAGTACTCAACCATCCGGGTACGCGCAAGTTCACGTTCGGCGCCGCTGGCGAGCTGGAGCGCCGCAGTGGCTACCGTCAGCGCTGTTTCCCACTCGCCTTGTGCAGCAGCCAGATCGGCCACAGTGAGCAATTCATCAAATGACTCACCCTGTGGCGGCTCTACCCCGTCAGTGCGCTCAAAGATTCCCGCCATAATCAAGCCGCCTTGAGCATCGAGATCACCCGGGTCGCTGTCCAAAATTTCTTGGTAGGCCTTTTTTGCCGAGGCCCAGTCCCCTGCATTTACCGCATCAACCGCCGCATCAAAGCGCGGGTCTGCCGGTTCCTGCAACTCGGCCGCGGTGAGATCGTCACCGACTGTTGTAGTCGTCGGGCCAAGACCCTGCTCTGCCGCAAGTTCCAAAAGTTTGTCAAATATTTGCTTGACTTGATCCTTGGGATACGCACCTTGAAAGAGCGGGATCAACTGCCCTTTAATCACGGCGAATACGGAGGGGATCGACTGCACCTGCAGTGCTTGGGAGACGGATGGTTCTGCGTCAGCGTCGACCTTGGCAATCAGTAATCGACCGGCGTACTCAATGGCAAGTTCTTCAAGAATGGGTGAGAGTTGTTTACATGGTGCGCACCATGTTGCCCACACGTCAATGATGATTGGGAGTGTCTCTGAAGCCTTCAGGATCAGTGACTCGAATGTGTCGGCCGTGACATCAATGACGGGCGAATCCCCCGATCGTTCGGGTGTCTTTTTAGCACCTAGTGAAGAAAGGTCAATTGCGCCGGCAAAAGAAGGGGTACTCATCTCCCTATTGTGGCTCATGACTGCGCGTTTATCGCATCGCGGATCAGATCACATGCCTGATCCTCGCTCAATGTTCCCGCAGCGCACCGAACCGCTACGTTCTGCTGTGATTCAACTTCCTGTGCCTGCTGCGCCAAATGATTCATTGTGCGAGCCAGTAGCGATTCACGGATTCGTCCGATTTGCTTCTGCTCAAGCAAACCGCGGTCGATCAAGTAGGCGTAATGCCGGGAGATGGCTTCGCTCAACTCGGCGAATCCCGAATTCTGCGTCGCGATCGTGGGAATCACGGGTGTCTCCCAGTCTGACCGGCTAGAGGTCCCGGGGACCATAGAAAGCATTCCTCTGAGTTCGCGGATGGTCGCGTCAGATCCTGGACGATCTGCCTTATTTACGGTGAAAATATCGGCGATCTCCAAAATACCTGCTTTGGCCGCCTGAATCCCGTCGCCGGCACCGGGTGCCGCCACCACAATTGATGTGTCCGCCATTTTTGCGATTTCAATTTCGGATTGACCAACCCCAACCGTTTCAATAATGATCACATCAAATCCGGCGGCCGAAATCACTTTGAGAACGCTGTAAATACTCCCGGTGAGCCCACCGAGATGTCCCCGAGCTGCCAAGGATCGGATAAAGACTCCTGAATCCAACGCATGCTCCTGCATCCGGATGCGATCACCCAGGAGGGCGCCCTTGCTAAAAGTTGATGACGGGTCAACCGCCAGGATCGCGACACTTTTTCTTTCATTGCGCAATTGGGCGATCAACGCCGAGGTCGATGTGGATTTACCTACCCCCGGCGGACCGGTGAGTCCCACAATGTGAGCACTCGGTGTTGGCATAGATGCGAGCAATTCGGTTGAACCATGACTCGAATTTTCGACCAGGGTTACCTGTTGGGCCAACTCGCGAATCTTGGCAACAGTCACTTCGCCTGAATTCATACCGCAAGGTTATTGGCACGGTCTTCGCTCATGTCACGGGACACGAATGAGTAATGCATCTCCTTGCCCACCGCCGCCGCACAGTCCGGCCGCGCCAATACCGCCACCGCGTCGACGTAATTCATGCGCCAGGTGCAGAACTAAGCGAGCACCCGAGGCCCCTATTGGATGCCCCAGCGCAATCGCGCCACCATTGACATTAACGTGCTCGAGATCTGCTCGGGCTCCGGCTTCGGTCAAGATTCGGGAGGAAACAATTGATACTGCCGCAAATGCTTCATTGATTTCGAACAGGTCAATCTGTTCGGGATTAAGGCCCGCCCGACCAGCGGCTGCCAAAATCGCTCGTGCCGGCTGCTCGTGCAAACTGGCATCAGGACCGGCGACATTTCCGTGCGCGCCAATTTCAGCCAACCAGGTGAGGCCTAATTCGATTGCTTTGCTTTTACTCATAACGACGACCGCGGCGGCACCATCTGAGATTTGTGAAGCATTGCCTGCGGTAACGCTTCCTTCTTTGCTAAAGGCAGGGCGAAGCTTGGCAAGGCTTTGTTCGGTTGTCTCGGGGCGAATTCCTTCGTCTTGGGAAACCGTGATGGGATCCCCCTTACGAACGGGTACGTGTACCGGGACGATTTCGCTAGTGAAAACTTCTCGCGACGCTGCCGCACGTTGATGGGAAAGAGCCGCTGCCTGATCTTGTTCTGCCCGTGTCAAGGAATAACGTTCGTTGTAACGATCGGTTGCTCCGCCCATAGCTTCTTGGTCAAAAGCGCAAGTGAGTCCGTCGAAGGCCATTGAGTCCACCATGGACCAATCACCAAACTTCACGCCATCACGTGATCCCGTGAGAAGGTGCGGGGCTTGACTCATCGACTCCATGCCACCGGCCACAATGCATTGCGCCTCACCAGCACGAATCAGTTGATCCGCCAATGCGATTGCATCGAGTCCGGATAGACATACCTTGTTGATTGTGAGAGCCGGGACATCCATACTGATCCCACCCAAAACCGCAGCCTGTCGGGCGGCAATTTGGCCCGCACCTGCCTGCAGTACCTGGCCCATAATCACGTAATCAACCTCGGAGGCGGAAACACCGGATCGCTCAAGGGCTCCTGCGATAGCAACACCACCAAGTTGGGCACCTGAAAATGACTTCAAAGCCCCTTGTAATCTTCCCACCGGCGTACGGGCTCCCTCAATAATCACGCTGGGCTCAAAATCTCCGATAGTAATTCTTGGTTGCGTCATCCGGACTCCTTGATTCAGACACTCGTGAACTTGCTGGCTGGCCGGCTAGCTGACTAGCTGCCTGTTGATTCGGTAGATTAGCGCCATGTCTGATGAAAATGGTGCCGATTTGAAAAACTTGATCCTTGGTATTGATCACATTGGAATTGCGGTGCCCGACCTGGGAACCGGGCGGGCGCTGTTTGAAGGGATCTTCGGCCTGCACGAGTATCACACTGAAGTAAATGAAAGCCAAGGCGTGAGTGAATCCATGATCGCTTTCCCTGACGAGGGTGCGCAAATTCAACTCCTTGCCCCCCTCGGCCCGGAAACCACAATTGGAAAGTTTCTGGCCAATAAAGGTCCCGGCATTCAGCAGTTAGCACTGAGAGTCAGCGATGTTGAACAGGTTGCCACCCACGTTCGGGCCAACGGAATTCGGATGCTCTATGACACCCCGCGAATTGGTACTGCAGGGAGTTTGGTTAATTTTGCCCACCCGGCAGATTGTGGTGGAGTTTTAATCGAGTTTGTCCAACATGCCTGATGCGGACATTCTGAGCAATCCGGGGGTTTCACTGGCAACTGGCGCATTTGGCGCACTCATGTTGATCGCTCTTTTTCGTAGAGCACGCAAGTTATTCGTCATTAGTGTGTTGGGACTCACAATCACAATTGGTTTTTTTGTTGTCAAAATGAGTTCATAAATAATTTTTTTCGGTTTAATTACCCAATGCAAGAAATTATTCTGGCAATTGAGTCCCATGCGGACCGCGCCGTGTTCGAAGCCTTAGAAATACCCGCCACCTATCGCGCGGCGATTATTCGCAAGGAAGACGCAGAGATGTTCGCTGGAGTGGAGTCCAAAGACAAGGATCCGCGGCGAAGTATCAAAATCGACCAGGTCCCTGTACCCGAGCTCGCGCACGGCGAAGCGCTGATTGCCGTGATGGCGTCAAGTATCAACTACACGACGGTATGGACCTCGATTTTTGAACCCGTTTCCACATTTGGTTTTTTGCAGCGTTACGCCAAGTCACATCCTGATGGGGCTCGGCATGATCTTGGACCTCGATTTTTGAACCCGTTTCCACATTTGGTTTTTTGCAGCGTTACGCCAAGTCACATCCTGATGGGGCTCGGCATGATCTTCCCTATCACGTTATTGGCTCAGATGCCGCCGGTGTCGTGCTGCGGGTTGGTCCGGGGGTCAACGCATTCGCACCGGGTGATCGGGTAGTTGCACACTGTCTCAGTGTGGAGTTGGAATCCCCTGCCGGGCACAACGACACAATGCTTGACCCCGAACAACGAATCTGGGGTTACGAAACCAACTTCGGTGGACTTGCCGAACTCGCGGTTGTTAAATCAAATCAATTAATGGCAAAACCCGAGCACTTGACGTGGGAAGAAGCCGCGGTCCCCGGGCTCGTCAACTCAACCGCGTACCGCCAACTAGTTTCAAAAAATGGTGCCGACATGAAACAGGGTGACGTCGTTTTGATCTGGGGTGCTTCAGGGGGTTTGGGCTCTTACGCAACCCAGTACGCACTCAACGGCGGAGCAATTCCGGTATGTGTTGTTTCCAGCCCAGAAAAAGCCGAGATTGCTCGGTCAATGGGCGCCGAATTAATCATCGATCGCAGTGCGGAGGGATACAAGTTCTGGAGGGATCCGCAAACACAGGACCCAAAGGAATGGCAACGACTTGGCAAAAAGATCCGAGAACTAACCGGTGGTGAAGATCCAGATATTGTTTTTGAGCACCCTGGTCGGGAGACATTTGGAGCGAGTGTGTACGTCGCACGTCGAGGCGGCACCATCGTGACCTGCGCTTCAACATCAGGGTTCATGCATGAATACGACAACAGATATTTATGGATGAATCTGAAGAAGATCATCGGGACTCATTTTGCCAACTACCGCGAGGCCTTTGAAGCCAACCGGCTCGTTGCCAAGGGCGTGATTCACCCCACTTTGTCGAAAGTCTTTCCACTCGAGCAAGCCGGGGATGCCGCATTTGAAGTTCATCGAAACCTGCACCAAGGAAAGGTGGGCGTCCTCGCTCTCGCGCCTGAGCCTGGACTTGGAGTGACCAATCAAATACTGCGGGACCGCGTCTTGGCAAAAATTAATCGTTTCGCTGCTACGTAGCCTTACTTCAGGTCGTTCCAACGCTCACTTGCTCCGCTCCATTCACGGGGCAAAGGTGCGAACTGCGGTGATACCAATTCCGTTATGCGGTTCAAGACAAAGTAGACGAAACGCTCCCCCACCCACAGGTGTTTTGCATCCTGAACGGGCTCAATAATTACGTCGCTGGCCTGGGCAAATCTCTGCACCGCCGCCGCCGGCACGAGGTAGTCATCAAGTTCTGGGACCAGCGCGTAGATCGGCACTCCCGTTCCATTCCATCTGAGCAACTCCTCGCTCGTGGTGAAACGCAATGGTGGGGAAAGTAAGATCACACCGCTAATTCCGTCAGGATCAAGGTTTCGCAAGATCACATCGGTTCCAAATGACCAACCCAAAACCCAAATATTAGGTAATTCACGACCACGGGCGAACTCGATCGCTGCAGCGAGGTCGAGTCCTTCACCGGTTGATTCGTCAAAGACTCCCTCGCTAGTCCCCGCTGCGCTTTGAGCGCCACGAGTGTTGAATCGCACCACGGCGATATTTGACAGCGACGGAAGACGCCACGCCATTTTCCGCAAAATGTGGCTGTCCATCATGCCGCCGTGAGTGGGTAACGGATGAACGCAAACAACCGTTGCGGCAGGATGCTCGGGCGTTGCCAACTCGCCGACAAGCGTCAGCGAATCCGACGTCAACAGGGTGATGGCTTCCCGCAGTGCGGGAAGCACGGTATTTGGTGAAATGGAAGTCACATTCTGCCCCGGGGCCTACGAGTCCCACGGTTATTCCAGCAGGGCGTATGCCAGTGACGTCGATCCTCGGCGCCCTCGGGGATATCTGCCGGCCAAGCAACTACATGTGGTGTCGCCGGACGAATTTCATGATCGCAACCGGGGCACCGATAGGTTTTGGTTGCCGAAGCACCGGTCAATTTGCGAACATGCCACTCACCATCCGGGTGTATTTCGACGACCGTCGCGTCACCCGAGAGCGGCCTGGAATCGTTGACCGCCCTCCGGTTTTTGCGTCCCATACGGCTCACTTTCCCGATAGTCGGTGGTGAGCTTCTCAATATTTGCGGAAGCCCCGTCCAACTTTACGCCCAACAAATCCCGCGGTGACCAGGTGCTCCAGCTGCGCCTCTGGGGCGAACCCCGGCTCACGAAACTCCCGATACAAAGTATTTACGATCGCCAACGAAACATCCAGACCAACGACGTCGAGTAATTCAAATGGACCCATCGGGTAGCCACACCCGAGTTTCATTGCCGCATCAATATCCTCGATTGATGCATAGTTACTCGATGCCATTGCAATAGCATTATTGAGGTACGGAAAAAGTAAGGCATTCACAATGAACCCTGCCCTGTCAGAGCACTGCACCGGCTTTTTGCCAAGTTCGCGCATTAAGTTGGTACAGCGTTGAACAACTTCGGGGTTTGTTGCGACCGTGCTTACGATCTCAACCAGTGACATGACCGGAGCGGGATTGAAAAAATGAATACCTAAGAATCGATCCATTCTTTGAGTGCTTGCGGCGATTTCAATTATGGACAAACTCGAGGTGGTGGTCGCAAAAATTACATCTGCCGAAAGCAGCTGATCAATCTGAGAAAAAATCTTGCACTTGGGTTCAAGTTCCTCGGCAATCGCTTCAATGACTAGATCGACCTGGCCAACCAAATCTTGGGGTGTTTCACAAGTCCGCACCCGCGCGAGGTACTCCTGTTTCTGTTCCTCTGAGATCTTCCCTTTGTCGACAAGTTTTGACCACGACTTATCCAAGGACTCTATGAGTTGACCTGATCTTTGTTCATTTCGAGTCAGGGCAATAACGTTCACTCCGCCAACTGCAAGCACCGAAACGATGCCGGTTGCCATGGTGCCCGAGCCAACGACCGCGGCCCTATCAATGCCCGATTGCGACCCCGAATTAGTCGACGTCGGTGTCAACGGGTCCGCAACAACACCCGGAACATTTTTTCCAGCATATGTATAGAAACCGTGACCAGATTTGCGACCCAACCTTCCCGCAGCCACTAATTGTTTGAGTAAGGCACTGGGAGCATGCAACCGATCTCGACTTTCGCGATACATGGTGTCCAGAATCTGCAGGGAGGTGTCTAAGCCGATGAGATCAAGTAGTGCCAGTGGCCCCATGGGAAGTGCGCAGCCAAACTTCATCGCACTGTCAATATCTTCACGAGATGCATACTTTTGCTCATACATGGACACGGCCTGATTCAAGTACCCGAAAAGTAACGAGTTTGCAATGAAACCAGCTCGATCGCTGACGAGAACCGGTTCCTTGCCCAGACTCCGAGCGAATTCTAAACATGTTTCAACAACCTCTTGATCGGTTGTCACGGTTGAAACAACTTCAACAAATTTTTGAACCATAGCGGGATTGAAAAAATGCATTCCAATTACGCGGCTCGGCCGACTTGTCACAACTGAAATCTGAGTTACCGACAGTGCCGATGTATTTGTTGCCATGATGGCATCTGGGCCGAGTATCGAATCAAGGGTAATAAACAGTTCGGATTTAGAACCTAGGTCCTCCGTGATCGCTTCGATCACGAGGTCGCACGCGGCAAGGTCAACAAGGGAGGTAGTCAATTCAATGCGGGAGAGAATTGCTTGGCCATCAGCTTCGGTAATTTTCGACCCTGCGATGCCGCGATCTATCGAACCCCGAATCCGCGAATCCGCATTACTCATTGCCTGATCACTCATTTCAACACCGATCACCGAGTATCCGGACCGAGAAATCACTTCCACGATTCCTGACCCCATTGTTCCCAGCCCGACAACACCAATCTTTTTCAGTTCCACCGTGCACTCCTTTTCATTGTTTATTCCTAAAACAATCTCAAACTAGGGTCGTCAAGACCTTTTAAGAGTTCATAGTCAATGCTGACGCAGGTGATCCCGCGATCGTGGGCCAATGTTTTCGCTTGTGGTTTTATTTCTTGAGCAGCATAAATTCCGGTTACAGGGGCTAGTAACGGATCGCGGTTGAGTAGTTCAAGGTAGCGGGTTAATTGTTCCACCCCGTCAATCTCACCTCGTCGTTTTATTTCAACAGCCACGGAACCACCTCCGGCCGCTTTGCACAATATGTCTACTGGGCCGATTGCCGTCGGGTATTCCCTACGAACCAAGGTCAAACCATGTGCCAAAGCATCAAGATTTTCCGCCAACAATTTTTGCAGGTGGGATTCGACACCATCTTTTACTAAGCCCGGATCTACTCCCAGCGCATGTTCATAATCAGCGTGTACTTCGTGGACGGTAATGGTCAGGATCTCTCCTGCCTTATTTACCACCTCAAACTCTGTTAAACCGTCAACGGTTGACTCGGACACACGGCACGGAGGACTCATCCAATTTAATGGTTTATATGAGCCACCATCGGAATGGATCAGGACAGAGCCATCAGCCTTGAACATGAGTACCCGCGTGGCACGTGGTAGCCGCGCTGCGAGTCTGCCTTGATAAGCGGCAGAACAGTCCGTGATCAGTATCCTCATGTGCTAATAATGTCCACAATTGAGTTCATAATCTGGGTGGCGTTGTAGTCCTTTGGGGTGAATGTCGCCGCGACACCGATTGATTGCAGCCATGCCGCATCCGCTGGCGGAATAATGCCACCAACAATTACCGGAATATCCATGGCTTTTTTGTGCTCCAGCGAACTGAGAATCTCGGCAACCAAAGTGCGATGGGATCCGGAGAGAATGGACAGGCCAATGACATCCACGTCCTCAGCTATCGCGGCAGCCACAATTTCCTCAGGACGCAATCGAATGCCTTGGTAAATCACCTCAAATCCGCAATCCCGCGCGCGGACGGCAATCTGTTCCGCACCATTTGAATGACCATCAAGCCCCGGTTTACCAATGAGAATTCTTGGACGATGCCCGATGCGCGCCGCCAATTCGTCAACGCGTAGCCGAACCAGCTCGATCTCGGGAGTGCTAGTTCCTATTGAGTCCACGACACCGGTCGGTGATCGGTATTCACCAAGACGTGAGCGAAGCACATTTGACCATTCACCTGTGGTGACCCCCAACTTGGCTGCTTTGATACTTACTTCCACTAAACCGCGGCCACTTTCGGCAGCAGCGTCTATTTCATCAAGTGCTGCGGACACGGCCGCCTGGTCACGTCCTGATTTAAACGCGAGGACCTCGGCGATTCTGCGGGACTCGATTTCAGGATCTACCAACATTATGTTTGCGTTCTGGGTGAGTGGACTTACTTCCGTACTGTGAAAGACATTTACGCCTACAACGGGTAACTCACCCGATTCGATACGAGAGCGCCGTTGGGCATGGGATGCAACCAACGCGCTCTTGAGGTACCCGGATTCAAGGGCCGAGATTGCACCTCCCATGTCAGAGATCCGATCAAGTTCGGTTCGAATCTGATGCATAAGTTCAGAAACCTTGGCCTCGATTACTATCGAACCTTCAAAAATGTCGTCGTATTCCAGCAGATCAGTTTCCAATGCCAGCACCTGCTGCATTCGCAATGACCACTGTTGATCCCAAGGTCTGGGCAAGCCGAGGGCCTCGTTCCAGGCAGGAAGTTGAATGGCCCGCGCCCGTGAGTCTTTGGCGAGACTGACGCCCAGCATCTCGAGCACGATGCGCTGCACATTATTTTCAGGTTGTTCCTCGGTGAGTCCCAATGAATTAACCTGAACGCCGTATCGAAAACGCCGTGCCGACTCACTCGTTACTCCGTAACGTTCTTGGACAAGGTCACTCCAAAGCCTGCCAAAGGCTTTAAGTTTGCACACCTCTTCAATGAATCTGATACTTCCATTGACAAAAAACGACATGCGCCCAACAACGTGATCAAAATCCACATCAATATTTTGGTCTTCAATTTTTGCCTTCACCGAGTCCAAAACACTCACTGCTGCCGCGAGAGCAAAGGCCACCTCTTGCACCGCGGTCGCGCCCGCCTCTTGAAGGTGGTAACTACAAATATTTATGGGATTCCACTTTGGCGTATTAACTACTGAAAAGGCGACTAAATCAGTTGCGAGTTCAAGTGAAGGGGCTGGCGGGAACGCGTAGGTGCCTCTCGAGAGGTATTCCTTAATAATGTCGTTTTGGGTCGTCCCCGCAAGCAATTCACGTGGTGCACCCTGTTCGTCTGCGAGCGCAATGTACAAGGAATAAAGCCACACTGCCGTTGCGTTGATTGTCATCGAGGTGTTCATCTGCGCCAATGGGATTGCGTCAAAAAGTATTCGCATGTCCGCAAGGCTGGCAATTGAAACTCCCACTTTCCCCACTTCACCGCGCGACATTAGATCTTCAGGGTCATAGCCCGTTTGGGTCGGAAGGTCGAAAGCAATTGACAGGCCGGTCTGTCCTTTTTCCAAGTTAGTTCGAAACAATTCATTTGACTCTTTTGCACTGGAATGCCCCGCGTAGGTACGCATAATCCATTGTTTATCCGTCATCCGG
>Ga0208646_1000641_pt1 | contig 21176 bp, 19 predicted proteins | sample AntAceMetag02UK8_FD_184762 | JGI IMG/M metagenome (GOLD analysis project Ga0208646, IMG submission 184762) | Saline lake microbial communities from Ace Lake, Antarctica - Antarctic Ace Lake Metagenome 02UK8 (SPAdes) (version 2) | ecosystem: Environmental > Aquatic > Non-marine Saline and... | reverse complement strand
TATCAATATAGATTGTGTCTGATTTGTAAATTAATAAATCAGGTGTCTGTTCAGTTGCTTTTACTAACAACGAACTAAAAATAAATGATATGATAATTATTGTTCTCATCGTCCTTCACATGCACGCTAACGTTCAGTATAAGATGTCGTAGCTGACGATAGGAAGCTATGCATTCTTATACAATGTTGTAGTGCGTTTTCATATTTATATTTTCGATCTTACTTTTTCTAATCCATTGGGTAAAACCGAATGATACTATTAGTGTCAACCAAAGCCAATAGTCATATTCGAATGCCCATGTCACAAAAGGTGGAATAATTATTATCCATTCGAGGAAGAGAATTAAGTTGGTCTTGGTTTTGGTCAAATTGAATCCAATTGAGTCTATAAGGATCATCGTTCCGAAAAATCCGCCAATGAACATCAGTCCATAGGTAAAGAATAGAAACGGAATCATGATCAGGTTTAAAAACAATGTCTGATTCCACGTTTCAGTTGCGTAAGTTTCAAGTCCTAGTGAATTGAAAAGAATCAGACTGAAATAGGTCGTCACGTAAAACCCGACAAGGTGAACCCAATTTGTCGAGATTATTTTCAATGTCTGTTTCAACCTGTTCATGTGATTCCTTTGTCCTTAGTCGTCTTTTTTAAATTCGCTACAACGTCTGGCTATGATGAGTGGGGATTAGAAAGCACTAACCTCTCTATTTTCTCAAAGCCACACCGTTGTTTAAATTTATTAATTGTGGCGGACTTTCCAAGTGCCGCCAAAGTTTCGTTACTGATAAAACCCCATTCATTCATAGCTGCTGTTATGCATGTTTTTAGTTGATATAATTAGCAAGTTCCTTCTTCTTGGCTTCATATTCCTCTTTAGTTATGAGTTCAAGATCTAACTTGCTTTTCCATTTCTTCAGTTCTTCTAGAGCTTCATCACTTGTTAGAATGTTAGATTTTATTTCACCATTTTCAATTGCTCCTTCAAGGTTAATAATCCAAAGAGCGTAAACGAATCCTTGCGGTTTAGTTGTCGAAACTAAAGTTGTTTTAGAACGGACTGTGATTTTCTTGATTGTTACAATACTTCCACTAGCCGTGTTAGGTAATGGATATACAGCAATTCCAGCATTTTGTTGAATGTAGTCGAATTGTTCGTTCCTAAAAGCCGAACCAAGAGTTAGAGTATCACCTACATTAAATTCCTCTCCATTTTTAGAAATGTAGGTGTCTATGACTCCTTTGACTTTTTTTGTTATAACGTCATTATAGGTGGCATTCTTTTGAGCAAGTGCAACATTTATTGTCAGGAAGAAAGTAAGGGATAATAGAATTAGATTTTTCATTTTAGTTCTTGATTAAATTTTGGCAGTGAATTATGCATAACATTTGAATAGGTGACAAAATGTCACCTATTCGCATTGTAGGTTTTTTAACTTTAATTTTTATTCAAAAATGCTAACTACCTGATATCCAGATATAAATCCAAGTACAAACGCTTATAAACGACTAATACCGGGTATTTCTCTATCAAATTCATTATACCACAGTTAAGCATTAACATCACTAAAGATAAACGTTTTCCTTAATATCTACGACCAACTTTCTCTTTAACTGATTACGTTCCTTATGTGCTTCAGTAATTACTGCTTTACTCCACTGGAATATATGATCAATATTTAGCGAAATATGACCAATCTCCACCCGATCAATAAGACTTGTGTTTGGTCGCTCGATAAGTCGGTTTTACACCATTCCCATATAGTTGTTTCAATGGGCCTTAGCATAAATTCAAATGAACGTCTGGGCTAGTGTATGTTGGGTTTCATACAGGTTCTCCTTGATTTGTGGTATACAGAATACAAGTAAAACATAAACTATTCAGAATCTCGGAGCTACAGATCCTGATGAAAGGTAGATATTCGCTTGTGTAGCGAATGTCAGGGAGTAAGAATGATCATAACGGAGTTGCCACTGGCCAGAGGCTCGCCTTCTCACCGATTTCCAACACAGAATTCTTCTAATCGTGATTAAAAAAAGAGCTTCCTTTTATCAAAAAAGAAGCGCTCAGGAAAGCTATGGCTTATAAAAAATGAAAACAAGACAACTACAAAGCAAATCCATTCCAATCAAGAGGGGTTGCATCAAAAAGAAAATCGCAATCCCTCCTCTTCTATAGAACAAATCTGTGAATAATGGATCAGGAAAGTAGACGGATTCAGTAAAAATACACAGCCTCTAATCTGATACCGCAGCTCACTGCAACAGTTACGATAAAATTATGGGAGCGCCTTGCCCATAAATATTGGATCCTAAATGTTTTATAATCCGCTATAATTTCTTTTAATATTTCCGAATCCCTTTTAAATGTGTTTTCGAATTTCTCCCAATTTGTCAAGGTCAGATTTTTTGGCATTTCAACAATTCCGATTATTGAGTCCAAAAACGCATCCCAATTATTTCCATAAAATTCAGGAAAGTAAAGTCTTTCGGAAAAAGTGTCGTGGAAATGCTTAATATTCACAATTCCGCCAAGGTCAATAACTTTGAATTCAGGGTTTAGTAATTCGTTAAGTTCTTGGTCAACGTCCTCTAAAATCCGTTTTCGATACCATTCTACAGGTTCAAGTTGTTTTTTCAGAGCATCAGAATTCCATAGTTTATATTCCGATTCTATTGGGCAATTGTCAAGTTCACTTTCATAACCTATTGCAAGTCCAATTGTAAGAAACGGTCTTTTAATTTCCTCTTCTTGTTCAAGATATAACTCTCTTAATTTCCGAGTTGCCAAAACAATCTCAACATTACCAGATTTAATATTTTTGAGTAATTCAATTGTTCGATACTTTTCAAATTCTTTCCAGTCAAAATGTTTCTTGATGATTGATTCTATGAAATTTTTGACTTCTCTACTTTTAAAATTAAAAGCTAATAAATCATTGTAATGGTCTTCTGGAATTATATTTTCAAGTTCTTTATTTTCATAAACCCAACTTTCAAATGGTTCCAATGAAATGTCATCATTTAGGAATTGATAAAATTTGATTCTATTTGGATTTATATTGGTCATTCAAATTGTTGGTAACGCCTAGCTAAGAAACGTAGGGGAGTTTGAAATGCTGCCCTTTGGGTTTGCTCATTAGCCAAGCCAAATATTTTTATAATTTACTTTTTTCATTATCAAAATTTTGGATTGGCGGACTATCCAAAAGCTCTGAACTTCCGAATACCACCGAACCCCTATGTTTTCTTAGCCCTTGTTGTATGCTGTGCCTTTTTTCGTTTCGTGGCAGACTGTTTCGGTTTACCACCGTGCGTTGGGCAGACATACTCTTTGACAAGTTTTCGTATGTGTCTCGGCTTTTTTGAGCGACTTGATAATGTGTATGATTGCGAATGGGTGCATATCACTTTTCCTTCTCGATTACATTATAATAGTAACTAAAAGGTTTCCCATAATACGACAACTCCCTTTTGTCAACAGGATTTAATAACATATAAATGATATCACCTTTGTAAGGCAGAAAATCAGCAGACAAACCCATATCTAAATCAAGACTTTCAAAGTCAACCTTTTTATTTATTTCAAATTTAGAATTCAAAATCCCGATTTTTGCCAATTGATTTCTTATTTTATCAGAAGATTTTTCTGATACTCCACTTATCGTGCAAAACGCTAATTTTCCAATCCTAAATGTCTGATTTTTCAGCCCATCTTGCTTTATTTCTTTTACTGTATTAATGAGTTTTGATATTTGTTTAGCCCTGTACCTGTCCAAATCTTTAAGCTGGGCTCTTAAGTGTTTATTGTCAGACAGTTTAATAAAACCATTTGTCCAACACATATCATTTTCAATACTCCCAAAATTTTTCATTGTTATTCTACCTACAGACATTCCAATTAACCGATTAGCTGCAGATTCACATATTGTACCATTATTTTTGCGTTTCCCCGATTTTACGGCATTTAAAATTTGAGAAACAACCTCTTTTTGTTTCTTCTTTTCTTTTGCTAAAGAACTTTTCCTAACCCTGAGATTACCTGAATAATGTATCTCATAACCAACAAAACCAAACCAAGGGAAAGAATTTGTATGACTTGATGACCATTTATAAGGATGTTTTGACTTTATTTCATCACTCCAGAATGAAGTTGGAGTGTTTGCCATATTTTTCTCAAAAGCGTGAGGTATTAAATGCATTTTCATTATTGATTCCGAATATACAGCTGAAGCTATTTCACATTCTTTCTTGGAAGGATGCATAATAACCATATCATCACAGAATCTAACATAGAATAATTTTGAAGACCTTAATTTCAAAATTTCCGTATCGGCATAATCTAAAACTAAGTTTGCAATTAAACCTGAAATAGCACCACCCTGTGGAACCCCTATTTTCGCATTTCCAATATCCTTAAAGAACCCCAAATCAATTAAATCCTTTTCAACCCAACCAAAATGACCACCTGGGATTTTATATTTTTCAGACCAAAAGTCTTTATTAATATCCTTATTATATGGTAGTACATTTTTAACAAATGAATAGGAATTTAAATACTCATAGAATATTCTTTCCGCTCTATTATCATACAATTCTGGTTTATCTTTTTTTATCCTATTTATTATCTTTTTGAATTGCTTTTTTACTATTGCATGATGGACTGAATCGTAAAATTTACTTATATCACATTCTGCCACCCAAAGCCGTTTGCCTTTATATTTTTCCTTGTAATCTAGTATTGCTTGAATAGAATCATGATGAGTTAATGTATACTTTTTGTTATCCTTTACTTGAGTTGCTCTAAACGCATACGAATACTTATAAAAATAACTATCAAATATTTCGGTAAAATATTTATTCGTAAAGCTTATTATCAACCTGTCTTTTAATGTGAAAAGTGATATTGGACGACATTTATTTTTTGTGGGATGTTTGTCTCCTTTTAATTTTGGAATTATTATTGGGGGTGCAATTTTATAATCAGGGTTACTTATTGAAGCTTTTAAATCTCTGATGAAAGAATCAAGATTTTTTAAAAATGGTTCCTCTGGATGATTTTTTCTATAAAAGTCAATGGTCAATAATAGTGAATTTACATTATAATCAACTGAATTGATTCTTTGATTATTCTTTAGGTACCTCTTAGCTCTATTTAATTTCTTCCATTTTCTTCTACTTGGAAGCATTCCGTTGAGCAGATTTAAATCATCATCTATTCTTTCTTTTTGCTTTGCTGTATTCAAATGATAATTATAATCCTTGTTGCTTGATAACAAATGCACTAAATGCTTTTTACTACGTTGTTTTGCATGCTTCGCTCTTATTCTACATAAATAGAATATTATACTTTTCTCCGTAATATATTCATCAAGTTTTTCCATAAGTAAAAAACGCGAAGAGTCCCTGATTGGTAGAACCATAATTCTGACAATGTCATTGGCTTTTCAAACTATTGGGAGCCCCCGTCTAACAAGTGACACGAACGACCCTAAAAGACAAAAGTCTCTTATGCCGTTTAGGTACTCTTCGCATTTATATTTTTGTAATTATAACCTATTTCTACTGCCATGTGGATAATTGTATTAAACCCAATTTCTCCTCTTGTATTTTCATAACAGTTTATTAGTAAATTCTTACACTCAGTTTCAACATATTTATCTGAATCAAGAATGCACAATTCATTAAAATATTTTACTCCAATATCAAAAGTAAATGAGTTCGAAATGGCAAAAGCAACTCTAAGCCATTTCTCATAAGAATCTGTTACAGACAAAGAATTCTTAATTAAATATTTTATAATGTTTTTAAGTGTTTTACGATGATAAGCATTGTTTTTACCGTTTGGATTATACAATGCATCTTTAGAACTAATACCATTTGTAATCTTAGCTACTTTGCCTTTATACTTTCCTAATGATTTATGGATTGGTCTATATTCAATGGTAAAAGATTCAACTTTTTCTTTCAATATCAATTTAGTATCCTGACAAATGAAACATAATCTAGTAAAATCACTTCCACTTGTGTCTAATTCAATATTATGTTTTTCAGAAAAATACGCAACTAGTTGTTTAAAGGCAATTTTGTGCGAATCATCTATGCCAACTTCATCAATATTAAAACCGTAGTTTAAGTGCACTAACCCTTTAACTCCATCTCTTGAAGGAGATTCCCAATAAGAAAAAACATATTTATCATTAAGCAGAGATTCTTTCGTTTTTTGCAATTCATCGCTACCAAGTTTGTCAATATCTAATACGGTAATACAATTATAGTTTTTTAGATGTTCTTTTTTTCGTCCACCTTCAAATGTGGCACAAAATGTCGCAACTGGTAATCGTCCTTTATGTATTTTGTAATTTTCTTTATCTCCTTTAGAATATAAGGTGCTAAGGTAACTAGTTATTCGGCCATGTTTCTCACTTCTTATTTCTGTAAAAACGCTATTTAAGTTTGTTGCGATAGGAGAAGTCCACAGCTTATCAAAATAAGTTACTTCGAATTCCAAGATATCTTTTAATTCCATAATTGTATTCTAACGTAACAAAAGTGTTTGTAAAAAATAGCTCTTTTGCAAACTGAAGCATTGGATTGTGTGCTGGCTTTTCATCAATTGTGCTTATATCGTTTGTTCATTTTTTTGCATGAAAAGTTAACATTTGAATAGGTGACAAAATGTCACCTATTCGCATTGTAGGTTTTTTAACTTTAATTTTTATTCAAAAATGCTAACTACCTGATATCCAGATATAAATCCAAGTACAAACGCTTATAAACGCTTATAAACGACTAATACCGGGTATTTCTCTAACAAATTCATTATACCACAGTTAATCATTAACATCACTAAAGATAAACGTTTTCCTTAATATCTACGACCAACTTTCTCTTTAACTGATTACGTTCCGTCTATGCTTCAGTAATTACTGCTTTACTCCACTGGAATATATGATCAATATTTAGCGAAATATGACCAATCTCCACCCGATCAATAAGACTTGTGTTTGGTCGCTCGATAAGGCGGTTTTACACCATTCCCATATAGTTGTTTCAATAGGCAGTAGCATACATTCAGATGAACGTCTGAGCTAGTTTATGTTGGGTTTCATGCAGGCTCTCTTGAGTCTGTGGCACACAGAAAACAAGTGAGCTATGAACTATTCAGAAACCCGGAGATGCAGATTCTGGTGAAAGAAGGACATTTCTTGTGCAAGGAATGTCAAGGAATATTAATGATCATAACGGAGTTGCCACTGGCCAGAGGCTCGCCTTCTCACCGATTTCCAACACACAATTCTTCTAATCGTGATTAAAAAAAGAGCTTCCTTTTATCAAAAAAGAAGCGCTCAGGAAAGCTATGGCTTATGAAATCTAAAAAAGTGAAAACAAGACAACTACAAAGCAAATCCATTCCAATCAAGAGGGGTTGCATCAAAAAGAAAATCGCAATCCCTCCTCTTCTATTGAACAAATCTGTGAATGATGGATCAGGAAAATAGACGGATTCAGTAAAAATACACAGCCTCTATTCTGATACCGCAGCTCACTGCAACAGTTACGATAGTATCATGGGAGCGCCTTGCCCATAAATATTGGATCCTAAATGTTGGCGGTCGTATTTATTCTATTCACTCATTTATTAAGTCAATAAATTTAGAGCTTCAAAATATTATTATGCTTTTACAAGCATACAAGCATAATAATGCGATGATGGATGTAAGGGTGAAATCAGAAAATTCAAATAAAAAGACAGTTGTCGTAACAGCGAGCGCTGCTAAAAAAGGAAGGACCTCAGTTAGTGTTGCTAAATTCTCACCTTCTTGGGTTGTTGTTAACCCTAAAGATGCTCCCGGAATTCAAATGGAATTAATAGGCCGTATCAGAGAAGGTGTGAAGAAGACAGACTGGAAGCAATTAATACATTATTTAGGCTCTACTGAAAAAGAGTTTGAGCATATACTTCCAGCATCTATCAGTAGTCTGCAAAAAAAACTGTTTATGGAAAAGAAACTTCAGAGCCAATCTACGCGTTGGCGAGATTATTCGGAGTTGGTTATGAGGTTTTTGATTCTAAAGAAGATTTCAAGAAATGGTTAATGATGCCATCGAGGACCCTTGGAGGGAATATCTCATTTGAACTCCTTGATAGTAGTTTTGGCTTTGAAACGGTTGAAAATGAAATCAGTAGAATGCAATACAATGTTAATAGCTAATAATTGTTTATCGACTCGCAAATGTGAAATATAAATATTTCACACTTGCTGTAAGAGTGGCTGAAAAGGTTGGTGGTAGATGGAACAAAGTCGGAACACGAGCTATTTATTGTTCTGAAAATATTTCATTAGACTTGTTAGCGTATTATGTTAACTCTGAAAACATTGCCTACTTACCAAAAATAATATTAGTTGCGAAAATTCAATTTCCAGATGCTTTCGTAACCGAAGAATTAAAAGAGATTCCAAAAAGATGGAACCAATACCCATATTCTTCAAAAACAACAGAAATTTTTACAGATTTAGCCAAAGACCGAAATGGCTTTGCATTACGAGTACGATCTACTATTGTCGGATTAGAATCAAATATTATCCTAAATCCATTATATAAAGAATTTGGAAAAGTTGCCGTTATAGCGTTTATTGACTTACTTATTGATGAAATACTTAAAAAAGATATACGATAATAACGTCAGTTAATTTTATTCAGTATTACTATTTACGACGAGTCAGAATCACTCTCATCACTCGGATGTGTAAAAACACCAAATCACTAATTGCATGCTAATTACGATTCTAAGAATCTTTTTATAGCTACCTAACCATTATTAACCATAGGAGTATCAACTTCTATCTTACGAGAAGAATGATAACCAAGTAAGACTCGTCTCTAATGCAACTTATTCCCAGTTCCAAATAATTTTAACGAGTAAAATGAATTTCAAGCCTAACAAAAAGTACCCGCCATTCATCGAAAACGGCAACAACTGTTTGCCTTTTTAGACAAAAAAAATATCGCGATCCACACAAGATGGAGCACCTGCAAAAGCGATCAAATATTTAATTACGTTATGCCCTCCTTTCTTAGACCTAAGCCCAGCAGATGGATAAGGAACCAATAGCCAGTATTGCTTCTTAATATGATAGACCAGAATGATAAACCAAAGAAAAAGGCGGGAGCGAGACGGCTTAAGCCAGTTTTTCTTGTTTGAATTCTTTCGCTGAGTGGCGATCATCACTGAACAATGGAAAACAGGACCTAACCCCATCAATAAAATTTTTAGCAACCTTTCAATGAAATCCTTTTCATTTCCTTTAAAAATTTCATTCCCATAAAATGATCACTCGATTTTTAGCGAAATGGAAAATCATTTGCAAATGGCACGATACAGCTCAAATAAACCTAAAGAGTCGTAGTGCTCTGATTAGCTTTGTTTTACAGATTAAAGCGATAAATATATGTGGTTAAGAACGAGTTGTGAATTTTCTTTCGACATCATGGAGCCAACGCCATTTATTTTAATGCTAAGACCAAGAAGCAATGCAAAACAATGGGTCGCAAGAGAAGAATACCGCATCTCTCCTACCATTCCCGTATATGAATTTACCGACCTCTTTGGCAACCTCTGTCAAAGACTTGTGGCTCCTGCGGGGCATTTCACCATTCGTACAACGTCCGATGTGCATACGTCCGTCCAACATGAGGAAGCGTCAGGTGCACCTTTTATCGAAATACAAGAACTGCCCGACTCGGTTGTCAAATATTTGCTCCCCAGTCGCTATTGTGAATCTGATCGTTTTAACCAAATGGCGCTTGAAATTACCAAAGGACAAGAGCCAGGTTATGATCAGGTAGCCAAAATAGAAAGCTGGTTAAAAGAAAACATCAGCTACATTCCAGGAAGTAGCAATTATCTTTTGTCGGCCACCGAAGTGAACCAACGACAATCAGGCGTATGTCGAGATTTGGCCCACTTGGGTATCAGCTTATGTCGGAGTATCAGCATTCCTGCAAGGATGGTTGTTGGCTATTTGCATAACCTACAGCCAATGGACATGCACGCCTGGTTTGAAGCATATGTTGGAGGAAAATGGTATTCCTTCGATGCGGTACGCACGGCTACCATGGATGGCTATGTCTCTATAGGTTATGGCCGTGATGCCACGGATGTTGCCGTTTACACACAGTTTGGTTTCCCCGTATATCCGCTCACCCAGACAGTCAGTGTGGTACAAATCGATCCTGTGACATAAAAAAATCAATCACACACTAAGCCGACTTTCTAAAAGAATAAGGAAACGGTCGATACTGATAATAATTTTCCACCTCATCAATGGCCTTGATGATCGCCTCATTGATCGGCAAATATTCCTGCCCCATTCTAAAATCAATTTGCATCAGTTCTTGGTAATAGAACATAAAGCTGGGAGCCACTCCTTCCGCTATAAGGTTTTTCGATTGCTCAATCTCTTCCGATTGCGTGCGCTTGATCCATTTACAAGTAGATAATTCAGGGTTGCCCACTTTATCTCTGACCGTGGCAAAGCCAAAAAGTCTACAAATAAGTCCACGGTTATGGTATTGTGTGCAGCCACCCTTTGTATTGCCCAGCTCACCCACGCCACTAGCTTTGAATATATGACAAATGCTTTGTGGGTTATTTTGAAGCTGTTCTTTGACAATTGAAGACCTCTTTTGCAAGAACAAATCAAAAGCATAAGGTAAAAACTCTAATACGGCTGCCGAAATATCCGGCTTGGTGCAGCAATGTCCACACCCCTTCAAGCATCCCAAACCACTTTTCTGTTGAAAAACAGACATCTCCTTTTCAAGCAATTCGAAAACCTTTTGTACTTGCTTGACCCTACGAACGATCGACATATGAGATGAAGCTACATCATAACCTTGCACTATCTACTACCCAAAGGACAAATATCTTGTTTATTTTATGTTATCACCTTTTTACATGTAATCCATGGGTTCATTACACAAATAAGTACCTTGAAAAGTATCAGCGCTATTGATACATATAGCCTCCAGATTAGACTTCATATAAGAGCCCACAATGTGCTTATAAAATAGCAGACCCTAATGTGGGAATCAAGCACCTCGGACCAATCCCATTGGTTGCAAGGGGGATAATTGGTTTTTATTCGAAGCAACTATCGAGGAGTTGCATTCACAACGTGGAAATAAATGATTGGCCTTTATGGGTTATTTTTGAAACTCAAATTCGACTAATTTGTAAGATATCCTAACAAATTTCTCTTGTCAAGAAAAGCATCGCCACATCGAAAGGCGTATGTTGGTCACCGAACTTTCCTTGTGTTTAACCCAATAACAAACGCCCGCACCTTTCAAGAACCCTTGGTCCCTTTAAATAACAATCGTGAGTAATAAAAAAAAATACATTGTACAAGGGGAAGGGCTACCAAACTGGGCAAGTCCCATCAGTCATGCAGTGGTCGTTAATAATATGTGTTTCGTTAGTGGGCAATTGTCTGTCAATGGCGATGGGAAATTCATTCCTGACACTGCGCTAAAGGAAGCTAAACTAGCCTTTTCAAACTTTTTTGCAGCTTTAAAGAACGCTGGGTTTAAAAAGGAGGATATTGTATTTATTGATATTGCCTTTAATAATTTGGGCGACTTACCAGAAATAAATCAATTGTTTGTTGAGTTATTCCCAGAAAATAAATGCCCCGCTCGCACGATATACCAAGCGGAAGCTTTGCCTTTTGGAGGAAAGATTAAAATTACGGGGACTGCTGTCAAAGATTTATAGAAGTAATTATATTCAATAAAACTGAAAAATTGTGTCAGCGTGATTTCTGAAATTGCCTCATTTGGCCCATGCCAAACAAAAACAGGCTTACTTAAGAGGTTGTAAAACTATCCAAAAACATTTTTTTTACTCCTGAGTGATAAAAAAATGCAGAGCGGCTAACGAAAGAGATCGCAAGCCAAACGAGCATCGTATGAAATTACATTTTATGCCCTACTCGCGCCAAGTAGCTTCTGAAATATCTAATTGCAAAATTGCCCTAAAGATACCTATCTCTGTTGAAGTTGTATTTTTTTATCGACTTTTGGCATACTCACAAAACGAAAAAAGTTTTTCGCAAATAATGTTCTAATGGTTGAATTGAACCTGAAAAGGAAGGCTTTTTATTTTAAATAGGCTTCCTTTTCCATGAAACCAAATTAACAAACATACAACTTTTATACGTAAAATGTTGCATACCCAAACTAAACCCGTATCTTCGCATTGTTATATATATATAAATTATTATGAATAAGGGAACAGTAAAATTTTTCAATGATGCCAAAGGATTCGGATTCATTACTCCAGATGATGGAAGTAAAGACGTATTCGTGCATATCAATGGCTTAACGGACGAAATTAGAGAAGGTGACAAAGTAGCCTTTGACGTGGAAGAAGGTAAAAAAGGTTTAAATGCAGTAAACGTTGAAGTAGTTTAACTAAACGCATTTTTACTTACATTGTATTATGAAAACATACCGTAAATGGTATGTTTTTTTTATGTCCATACTTTTCCCCAATCACACGGGGCAGTACAAGCTCACGGGGCATAATACCTGACAAATACTTTTTACTCCATGCAAGTCATTGTATCATGAAAATGATGAGTTAGGTTAAAGATAACAGATCCAAGGTTACCTTCGATAATTGTTCATCCAGTTATCATTATTCAACATACCCTCCAACACCAACCCATATCTCAACATCTGGACAAAGCCTAGGCAAACTTTTGATTCTTTCTTTTACGATCGCTTCAGCCAGTCCACTTATGCGCTCCCATTTATTATTTATGGACTCTCCTATGGCCTTTCAATGGGAAAAGCACTTGCCCTGTATTTTGTCACTCAACCAGAACCACTAATCATAATTATATTTTATCCATTAGCCTCGATGTTCGGCGTTGTGGTCGTTTATTTAGTTTTAGGCATAATTAACCCCTGTATCATTAGGCTATTTGGTAAAATGTGGAAAGGTGAGGCAACAACATCTGAATTGGCCAATGTGCACTCATTAGCCTTAATTCCTTTTGGTCTGACCTTGATATATCAGATTTTTTTTACTCCTCATTGGAGTCGAGGCTACCTTAGATAATGTCAACGCTGGCTTTCAAAGCCTCATTTGGCTTGTCAGTTTCCGTTTCTTAGTCATCGGTGTGTCGATAGCTCAAAAATTCACCTACGGTATCGCTCTATTAAATATCATATTCAGCTATTTACCCTACTTCCTTTACGGTCTGTTGCTCGGGAAGTAATTTTTTTTCATAAGTAGAACTAAATGAATCATGGAGTTTATACATGGGAGGGTAAAGCATTGGCTTACTCTCTTCAAACCAAATAGCGCTCTTCAATAACATCCAATCTCCACAACACGCTTTTTTTCAAATACTCATTTAAAAGATGAAAACTATTTCATCCCAGACTCACATTTTAGTCAAAAACCCAGGCTGCCCCTTTCATTACGCTCTTATTCCTTATAGACATTGCCGTCTGCTCTATAATAAAAACAAAAAAAGAGCGTCAACTTTCTCCCTTTGTTGAGTAGTGCTGTTGTTTGAGATAAACCCTTTAACAACAATTTTATGGAAATCTTACCGGTAAGCGAAATTCGATACGATCATAAGGAAGTTCAAAACGTTAAAAATATCCTAAGTGCCACTTTCAGGCTCATCACCTATAGCCGTTCTCATTTGGCCGATGATCTTCTCAATACTTACCTGAGTAGCACCACAAACCTGCAAGAACTTTTGAGTATTAAAAATGCGCAAATGGAAGCCCAAGATGAAGAAGAAAGAGCACTGTATCAGATTGGTCTGAATAAAACATTGGAAATTATCATCGGAGAGATTAAAGACCAAGTAGATTTTACCTCCGAAATACAGTTATTTCAGTTATTTCGCTCCATATCACCTGAATCTCATGAGAGCCATCCTAACAGATATAGAGACAATGTGGTCAGGATTGGCCAATACCTCTGCCCTGAACCGCATAAAATCAATTCGCTTGTTTCCCAATTATTCTATAACATGAATAATATTGAGGATCCACTCATTAGGGCGATATACTTCCATCATGAACTAATTCGCATCCATCCTTTTAGCGATGGCAATGGCAGAACAACCCGCATTGCGAAAAATTGGATCTTGATGTATCAATTATATCCTCCAATTTTTATTCGAGATGCCGAAGAAAAGAAGGAGTATATAGACACCCTCAGCAATAGCTTTTCTACATTAGAAAAAAAACCTGGCAAATGGAATAATCATTTGGACGATTTCTTTCATCAAGAGATCAGAAGAATTCAATTCAACGCCTCGTTAGTATATGAATCCGTTAAAAACTTAGGCGCACGCCGAAACTAACATGAATAATTTCAAAAGGATATTTTCCGAATTTTTCCAAATCAGCTTAGGCGTACTATTGGCCAGCATAGGGCTGAAAGGGTTTCTCTTACCCAATGGTTTTTTGGATGGAGGAGTGACAGGAATCGCTATCCTTATAAGCAAACTGTATGATGTAAACATGTCCTTAATCTTGGTTTTGGTAAGTATTCCATTTCTGATTTTAGCATGGTTTTCCTTAGCCAAGCGCATACTTGTTAAGTCCGTGACATCCATCATCGTGCTTGCCATTTTTATCCATTTTGAAAACTTTAATGCACTCACGGAAGACAAACTACTCATAGCCATATTTGGTGGCCTTTTCTTAGGCGCTGGAATTGGCCTTACCATTAAAAACGGAGCAGTCCTTGATGGATCTGAAATATTGGGTATTTTCATTAACAATCGTCTGGGCATCAGTATCGGCAAAACCATTTTATTTTTCAATATCATTCTCTTTGGCATCACAACATTCTTACTATCCATTGAAATAGCGATGTATTCTATATTGACTTTTCTTATCACAGCCAAAATCATTGACTTGATGATTGAAGGTTTTGAGGACTATGTTGGGCTTATGATTGTCTCCGAAAAAGTCGAGGACATTGAAGAGGAACTTATCAATACCATTGGTGTCGGCATGACGATGTACAAAGGGTCCAAAGGTTATGGAAAGCGTGGAAGTCAATCTGAAGGGGATATTATTCATACGGTTATCAACAGAATAGATATCCGAAGGACCTATGATATGATCGACATCATCGACGAAAATGCCTTTATTATAGAGTTTGATGTCAACAATATCAAAGGTGGGATACTCAGAAAATATCTTACTAAGGACAGTATCAAGAAAACGATCGCTAGCATTCGTTGAATTTCCTTTGACCGGTTAATTGCCCGGTTGAAAACACTGGATTCCGCTTAATCAAGAACCTCAGAGTAAACTCACGTAGTATAATGTTGGATAATTACTGACTATTTTATGCAAGCATCGAGTAATAGTACCCACAAGGTGAGATTAAATAATTTCTCAGTACCGTTTTACGCTCGCTGAGCGCCAAGCACGCAAGGACGGTTTATTGGAGCACCGGGATAAGCCTGAAAAATGCTATCTGCTTAAAGCCGTCACGATCTTAAAATAAGGCGCCCGGAATAACATCTAAAACTTGATCTTACTAAAGGATTTTCTCTTAGACTTCCAAAAAATGGTATTACCTCTACTCTTGACAAACCTTTTGTCTGCCAAAAGCGAGTCAAAAAAATCTTATTGAAAAGACCAAAGCTTGCGGCAGCCGAATGCTGTCGCAGCGACAAGCTCATATCTTAGTAAAATCACTAGATCAATGCCGCATTTATTTCGAATTTTCAAACCAAATGATTAGCATTGAGTTTTAATTCATTGTGAACGAGTTTATTCAAAAATATCATCCTTTTTTTCCTGTGGTTGGCATGGCTTCCTATGTTGTCATTTTCATCTTGGCGGCCATGGACTATCCTGGCGGATCAGAGAATGTGCCGCATGGCATTGGTTATAGCTTCTTCAATAATTTCCTTTGTGATGTTATGAATCCTATTACCCACGGAGGCCACTATAATCCTGCGCGACAATTAGCGACGATATCTCATTTCATTTTGAGCGCCACAATGATTTCATTCTTTTATTTACTGCCAGAAATCTTTGATTGGAACAATAAAAACACCAGAATCATTCGATATATGGGCATGTTAACGATGACCGTTTTCGTGTTTATGTATACCTCAATTCACGATCATATCGTCACGGCAACAGGCGTTTTAGGAACCATTGCTTTAGTCCCATTTTTTATAGAGATGAGAAAATACCCCAATGGCGGACTGAAAACACTGGCTTATGTGTGTTTCATTCTAAGCATGGTTGTCTTCTTCATTTTCGAGACAAGAATTGGTTATTATTATCTTCCTCTTCTTCAAAAAGCCACCTTCTTTTTTGATGCTTGGTGGGTAATTTGGGTCAGTTTCATTGTATATAGAAAGAAGGTTGTCGAAGTAGTGCCTGTAGCCGTTCGTGCTTAGCGTATCATCGTTTGATCTTTCAATGCGCTTGGTTTTCAACTAATAAATAGCCAATTCTTCCTTCTGCGTCGATCCAATAAGTACTACTTCCATCAGGTATTACTAAGTTCCAAAAGATTTAGAAATCAGTTCATCCCATATTGTCATAAGTAAACATAAACGACAGCAACGAAGATCGCCACTGCCATTTATAGTTCATTAAATGGAATCCATAAGATAACTACACCAATAAGTGCCTTGAAAGGCCTATGAGTTAGTTGAATGTATAGCCTCCTTATTAGTCTTTTTTAAATAGTACCCATAAGGAGGCCGTCAAACTTCAAAGCTTACTGATACATTGGCGTGGTTTTTCGCTCATAATCAATAAAACCTTTTTTACCCGGGGTGTAAAAAGTATCGCCATCCCAGTCACTAAGTTCCACTCCTTCTGCAAAGCGCTCCACCAAATCGGGATTTGATATATATGGTTTTCCATAAGCCACCATGTCCGCATCTCCGGCTTCAATCACCTCATTCCCTTTTTTCTGATCAAAACCAGCATTGATCATGAGCGCACCTTTGTAGATAGGTCGGTAACGCTTAGCAATCTGAGTTTCCGCAAATGGTAGCTCCGACACATCGTTAAATGGCTCAGAAAGATGCAAATAAGCCAAATCATAATCATTCAACTTAGCAATGATGTAATCAAAAGTAGGAATGGTTTGTTCATCCATCATCATCCCAAAAATCCCATTTAACGAAGGGTTTAGTCTTAATCCAACCTTTTGAATAGGGATCTCCGTTTGCACAGCTTCCAGAACCTCAAATAAGAATCTTGACCTATTTTCAATACTTCCACCATAGGCATCCGTGCGATGATTAGACGTGCCATTGAAGAACTGGTGAAACAAATAACCATTGGATGAATGAATCTCTATTCCATCAAAACCCGCCGTGACGGCATGCTTTGCCGCTTGAACAAAATCCTGAATCGTCTGATCTATATCCTCTTTACTCATCTCCTTGGGCGTCACCGTATCCTTCATGCCCTGTGGCGTGTAGGATTGCGCATTTGGATTAAGTGCACTTGGTGCAAGCGGTAGCTCCCCATTGTGGAAATCAGGATGGGAAATTCTCCCAACATGCCAAAGTTGACAAAATATCGTTCCTCCTTTCTCGTGTACTTTTTCGACGACATCTTTCCAGCCTTTCGTCTGCTCCTCTGTGTGTATTCCAGGAGTATTAATGTAGCCGACCGCTTTTTCAGACACTTGTGAGCCCTCCGTAATAATCAGCCCTGCGGAAGCCCTTTGCGCATAATATTCTCCTTGCATTTCGGCAGAAGGGGCGTTTTCAGGATTATCGGCTCGACTTCTGGTCATAGGTGCCATCACCACCCGATTCCTTAAATCAAGGTTTTTTGTTTTGAGTGGTGCTAAAAGTGTTTGTTTATTCATTGTTGATTTTCTCAATTTTTCTATGTTATTCATCTTAAAAGGAAAAACGCATAAAATGTTTCCTAATCTAAGAATAGTCTTAGGTTATGTCAATGTGCGGTCATTGCCATGCCCATTTAATCATCTTAACTAAAGCGACATCTACCACCTTTTTTGATTGGCATATTACACGTGCTTCTATAATGAACAAACGACACCCATTAATTCATTAAATAGTCTTAGGTGATCGCATACACTTATTGAGCGCACCAGCCTTAACCCTGAAAATAATGAGACAATGAAGATAATGATCTGCAAACAACTCGATGACGCTTGTAATAAACCCTTAAGCGCAGATACTTTTAACAAAATGGCCGAACTTAGCAAGCAACATGGCGGAAAATTGCATCAAAAAAAAGACACCATTCATTTTCAAGCCATGGGGGAAATACAATAATTGATGCAATCACATGAAGCCATGCAACAATGTTTTGCGCATAAAAGAATTTGACGCTTTGTCCTCAGATTGAGTTCTTTGTTAAGCTTTATTCAAAACCTCTATAATTAATACAGCTTGTAAAGTGTTATCCAAAACGGCTATAGTTTTGAGAAAAGTAACGTGACATGAAATCAGGAAATACACTTTAAAATAAGTGAAGATGAAAAACAGGCTATTGAATATTGACATCAATCCTAATGGCCTAAAAATTGATATTCTAAAGGACGATAGGTTCAACGTGTTCCAAATTTGGCTGATCATCATTTTAGTTGGTGGTCATATAATGTGTATTCTTTTTATTTTCAACTTGATTCTAAATGATGGAATAAGAAGCATTGAAATCCTTTTGTAGTTATTGGACTGTATTTACTCCCCACCATTCATAAACACCTCAGAGACTTCTTGATTTTCTTTCATGGAAAAGAAGAAATATGGATTGATAAAAATTCCATTAATTATCATGGAAGACTAGGACTGTTGAAGAAAAAAATGCGTTTCAAGCTCGATGAAATTAAATATTTAGAATTCACCAGTGCTGAAGCCTTTAAATATGATGGATATGCAAATAGCTTCATGAATATAAAATCTGGGACAATTACTCTTGGAAAATCAAAAAGACGGAGCTGAACTATTGGCCAGTCATTATGTAAAACAGAATTAGAATTACTGTTTGATACCTTAAAAAACAAGATCTCTTTATACGAAAATCAGTAGACAGACCTGCCTTCATGAAATTGATATAACCGCTTGGCCGTTTGCTCTTTTTAACCCGTTTATGGTTTCCAAATACAATTACACTCTTATCAAAAAATGGCTTGATAGCCTTCAGTATCAGGCTTTAGCCAAAACAAAAATTATGACGGTATTTTAACACACATTGAGTGATTAAAAATAGTCCTGAGGTTTGAACTATAAAATCATTTCAGCCACTGCAATAAAACCGTTTGATATGTCAAAATTATCCAGAGAATAAATAAATTGAGCATCATGAAATTATTTACCGAAAAGCAAATTGGCATAACCGCAGTACTTGCCGGCCCTGTCCCTCCAGGCATATTGATCTATAAAAACTATATGGCCTTCGGGAACGAGCGAAAAGCCTATATCACCTTAGCATCTACCCTCATTTTTACCGTGATATTATTCTATGCCGTGTTTCAGTTGCCTTCGGCTATCGTGGATAAAATTCCAAATTTTGCCTTTACGGCATTTTATGGACTCATTGTTTACATAATATTTAAGAATACCATGGCCAAAGATGTAGAAGCAGCCCTCGAAGAGCAAGTAGAAACAGGATCGAATTGGGCAGTAGCCGGCTGGTCAGTCATTGGTTTAATTGTAAACTTGGTAATCATTTTCGGGTTTGCCGCAGCAGAACCCCTTTATGAAGGGAAAGTCGTCAATATTAACGGTAATGAACTGTATTATGACGAAGATGTACCAGCCAAACATGTTAATAACCTTGGAAGTAAATTGGTGGAAAATGACTTTTTTGGAGCTAATTATGGTAATATAGCCCGACTACAAAAAACGGATAATGGGTTGCTAATCACCCTAAATGTAGATCAAGAGTTTTGGGAAGATCCCGTTTTCATAAGCTCATTGACCAATCTTAAATTGCTCATGCAAGTCGAGTTTGATGCAACAACACGCATACAACTTGAGGCCTTTTTACTTTCAGGAAAATCTGCATTTAAGGAAATATAATAAGGACAAGACATAACCAAAATCCCACAGCGCAAATTTCCTTAATTGCTAGAAGTCAAGGTTTAATTCCATTGATTTGTGATCCTCTGTTTAATAATAAAATTACCTGTCCATTACATCGTAACACATGCAACAAAAACTCTTTTTCATATCAGGTATAGGAGCAGACAAGCGTGCATTTTCCAAACTGCGATTAAATGCGGCATTGGATCAAGTTCATATTGACTGGCTTGACTTGCAACATAAAAATGAATCTTTTGAATCTTATTGCGACAGAATCATTGAAGTCTATCACATAGAAGAAAAAGACTGTCTGATTGGCCTCTCCTTTGGCGGGTTAGTAGCGCAACAAATAGCAAAAGTATTGGGTAATCGCGGCGTAATTCTTATTTCTAGCTTTAGAAATAAGTTTGATTTGCAACCCTTACTCACCTTTGGATTAAGATTGAAATTACATAGGACTTTACCTTCCTTTCGCATTCCAATATTATCAACGTTTATAGCCTACTTCCTGAACTCTTGGCAAAATGATAGTAAGACTGTTCTCAAAGAAATGTTAAAAGATGCAGACTTTCGATTTCTCAATTGGTGCATCGTTCAAATCGATAAAACGAACCTTAAAGATTCATTTTCATCAGACTTTCTTTGTTTTGGTGGAACAAATGACAAACTCGTCAGTCAATGGAAAGGCACAAACGATGTATCCATAAAAAATGGATCTCATTTCATGGTCTATGATTGTGCCGACCAAATCAGTGACGAAATAAACCGATTTCTTTTGAGTCATTAAGCTTGGAATCACGTTCTATCTCTGGTTTGTTCTCGATTTAAAAATGACCAATCGAAAACCTCGAAGAGAGCTCATGAAGCGCAAAAGTTGGATAATTCCTTTCTACCTAGTGCTTGTCCGAAAACTCGAAAAAGCACGTTTTTGATTAATTAGAAGGTATTTTTAAGTTAGAATGCTTTTGAGTTGACGATGGGAAATAGGTCATAAACGCTTATTTTTAAGGTATAGAGCTGTTTTATCGTCAAAAATGGACTAAAACTCATCATCATTGAACCATGCGTAAAGGATTTGCCCAACA
>Ga0208646_1000634_pt1 | contig 21287 bp, 22 predicted proteins | sample AntAceMetag02UK8_FD_184762 | JGI IMG/M metagenome (GOLD analysis project Ga0208646, IMG submission 184762) | Saline lake microbial communities from Ace Lake, Antarctica - Antarctic Ace Lake Metagenome 02UK8 (SPAdes) (version 2) | ecosystem: Environmental > Aquatic > Non-marine Saline and... | reverse complement strand
GAAGCAGGAACGCATAGCCAAGTTCCTCAAGGACACCATAGAGCAGAACTACCTCAAGATAAAATCAGTGGATCTAAAGTTTGACATACCCGCACTGAAGAAGGACATGGAGTCAAAGACTTCATTGGTCATGGCCAAGACTTTTAAGAAATAGAGTTAAATTTTTCAACAACATACCCAATCTCGTCATCGGTCATATAAGGCCAGCAAGGTAAACTTAAAATATTGTTAGTAACATTCTCTGTATTTTTTAGTACAACATCACTGCTATAGACAGGTTGTTTATGACAACCCATGGGCCACATAACTCCTGTTCCTATGCCTTCGCCAACGAGACTGTTTATTACTCCAGGTCTATTGTTGACCATTACTGTATATTGATTATATACATTTTTACACCACGATGAGTTCTTGACCATGGTGTCTGTGTTAAGCTCTTCGTTATATATCTTGGCTATCCTACGTCTATCATTGTTGTGTTCGTCTATTGTTGTTATCATGTGATTCAGTATGTTTGCCTGTAGTGAATCTAGACGTTCATTCCACCCAAGGAATTCATGTACATATTTGTCTGTTCTTCCGTGATCTCTAGACATTGATATTCTATCAACGTAGTGATGACTGCCGACCACTGCTCCTCCGTCTCCAAAACACCACATGTTCTTTGCGGGGTAAAACGAAAAACATGTTAGATCATTGTAACTCCCATTGATCTTGTCCTTGTACTTCCCCCCAAAACTCTGTGCGGCATCTTGTACCACAGGGATATCTCCTGCCATGGCCTTTATGGCATCCCAGTCACAAGTGTGTCCAAAAATATCCACACCAACGATTGCTTTTATGTTTTTTTCTTCTGCTAGTATCTCTCCTAAATGATCTGTGTCTATTGTGTAATTTTCTAGATTACAGTCTGCCCACACTATATCCAACCCTAATTTTGACGCCATTTCCGGGGTACTAATAAAAGTGAAACTCGGTATAACGATCTTATCTCCTGGCTTGAGTCCTAGACATTCGTATGCTAATAGAAGAGCACTCGTTCCACTGCTAACTCCCACCGAAGGAACCCCGCAATATTTTGAAAGTTTTCCCTCGAACTCGACCACTTTTGGTCCTTTGATAAACCAACTGTTATCAATGCAGTCCTGAACTGCCTTGTCTAATCCTAATTTTGATTTTTTATATATCCTATTTAGATTTGCGTATGGGACTTCCATTTATTCTCCAATTCTTTTTTCCAATCCATGCCTTGTTCTTTGTATTGTTTAGATTCGTGTATTAATAATGTTGTTGTATGGTCGAACGCATCCAGGAATCCAACATCAAACGGTTTTGGTGTTATGCCATTGCCCAACAGGTGTTGCCTGACTAGGTCTGCTATGCTTGAATCTTTTATATTTCCTATAATATAACGTTCACTGCCCGGTCTTTCTAAAAAACCTGTTTCGTGGTACACATACAAATTACCTAGACTGTCAATGGAAGTCGCTATCTGCGGCCAGCCGTGTCTGTCCATTTCTTCGTGTGTGGCCATTTTTATAGGACCTGTGGGTCGTCCATGTCTGACAGAGTGCAGTGCATAGCCATAATCTATATGAATGTCTGTTTCTTTTTCTATCTCAATAAAAATTTTATGCAGTTTCTCTCGTTCCTCATCTGAGATGTAATTGTTAGACTGTGAGAAATCTTCCCTGAGTGTTATAAACGAAATTTTAAAATCTGACACACTGTTGATCTCTTTGATCATTTTAAACACATATTTCACATCATTGCTGTGTCCTGGCAGTATTATCCAGTTTACTCCAAGTTTTATCCTGCTGTTTGCACCCGGTACTTGTACACAGAAATCTTTTAGATTTTTTAAAACTATGTCATATGCTTTTTTATTTTTCGTAACCCTGTAATAACTTTCGCTGTCATACCCGTAAAGACTTACTCGCAATACTTCCAGATCAAAAATACCTTGTTGTTTCTCTAGGAAATTTTTAGAAAGTGCATATCCGTTTGTGTACATCTGCATATTGAATCCTTGTGATGTGCCATATCTGATTATCTTACCTATGTCTGGATTTGTTAGGGGCTCGAGTCCGCCGCTGATCCTGAACCTGTCTTTCCAGAACTCTCCTTCTTTTGGATCTTGGTCAATCACTTGTTTGAACACTTCAAAACTTTTGTTGATGTCGTCTGCTTTGTACTTGGCGTTGTAATTACGTCCACAGAAAGTACAGAAAAATTGGCAGGTCATTCCGGGATACAGCCCAACCCTGTTTGGATAGGAATATGTTCCGTTGACTGCATTTTCCAAGGAACCGTTGTTCAGCAAAGGACTTATAGTGTTGTTCCAGTACCTGTTTGCTTCTATGCTGTCTTTCTCGTGGTTGTATCCTAATCTCATAATATTGTTTATCCGTATCTTTCTTCAAAGTATTTTTTTATCCATTCAAAGTCGTAACTCATATAGGGATCATTCCCTTCCTCGATATACGCAACACCATCCAATGCACCGTTGTTTACCCATTCTGCATTATCACCTTTGCCCAGTGTTGTCCATTTTTTCAATCTGTATTTTCCTTCTACTGTTGGTTTTTGTAGTTTCAACTTAATTACTTCCCTGAAAGCAGTCCTCCATGCCAACAAAGGAGTTTCGTCTAACTTGTTCACGGCACTTAGGATGGGCACCACAGTGACCGGTTTTGAAAGTGTGAAATCTAGTCCTGGCTTTATTGTTTCCATTACTAACTTCTTGTTGTATAGTATAACACCGTCGTGCCCATACGTACAATCTATCACTTCGTTATAACAGTCAAATATATAATGGCTAGGATTTTTCAACCTGTCCGGCTGGAAGTCAAATTTAAATTCATCCACTATGTCTATTTTTGGGAACACTGCAAAGAAATAATCTGTTTCACTCATCATGGCCGCGGCCATGTAAGCAAGTGTCTGCCCTGTAACACCCTTGGACCATTTTGCTCTTGGATGTTTTTCCTTCAATTCATTAAATCGTTTTTCTGCACCGGGCTCATCATATGATATGAATATTATATCCATTGGTCTTACTTTGTACTCTAGATCAAAATGCACTATGCGATCAAAGTCGTAGAACTGTTCTAGGTTTTCTCTGTGTGGCACTAGCATTATATCATTTGTCTTGCCCCAGGTATATAGTTTTTCATCCTCCCAAAAACTTGGAAAGAAATTTGGAATACATGCAGGATCTAGGTTATTATTATGAAGCCACTTGTAGTAGTTCGGTACTCCATTGTAAAATGCAGTGTATGGATCTTTCAGTTTAAATGCAACCTTTGGGATCCAGTTCTGGAATAGATTGTCATGGGCATGATAGTTTATGTCCTTGAAGTCCCTAAGGAACTTTAGATCTTTTATTTGTTCTCTAAGAGCTGTTGTAGGAATTAAGAAAACATTGCCTTCCTCATTTGTGCCACCCAAAGGATGTGTGTTGTACCACACATGTATTTGATCTTTTTCATGCTGTTCGGGAATGTAATCCAGATCCATCGTCCTAAGGTCCATAAAATCAGCGAAGAACCAAAAGTACTCTGTCTCAATATCATCTATAACAGATTTTAACACTGTGAGATAACTCTCAACGAACGGCACCTCTCTCGTACTCGCAAAGGGGGATGGTCTGTGTTTGGTATTTTTAAATCTTACCTGTACACTATCAAACATGAAATTTATTAATCCTTTCACATATGTAATCTACTTCGTCCATCTTAAGGTGTGGATATATAGGCAAACTTAATGCCTTGGCACACAGGCTTTCAGCATTAGGATATTTTCCAATTTTTTTATTGTCTAATGTTTTAGTGTAATGTATTTTAGTTTCTATTCCGTTCTGTGCAAGATATGTTTTCAATTCGTCTCTTCTGTCAGATAAGATGACTAATTTATGATAACTGGATTGTGTGTCGTCTTGTGTTTCTATAAATTCGTCATGAGGTAATAATTGTTTGTATTTTTTAAAAACTTTTTCTCTCATTTTTTGTAGTTTGTCAAACTTGCTCAACAACAACAGCAACTGGTTTGCGTGATCCTCTGATATTAAACTGTTGTACCCGTATTGCGTCTTGCCGTTTAACCCGTGCCTACGTAAAGATATGACTGTGTCGTACACATCCTTGCTGTCAGTCAACACCATGCCTCCGGTGCCAAAGCAGGGCATGTTCTTCATTGGGTCAAAACTGAACACACTGACATCTCCCAATGCACCAGAGGGGATTTTGCCATGCATGGCTCCTTGTGACTGTGCGGCGTCTTCTATCAGAGGTATTCTATGCTTGTCGCAGTATTGTCTCAACCTAGTGTAGTCTGCTGGATTGCCAAACATGTTCACATACAACACAGCACTAGGCAATCCCATTATGCCCCAGTCTCCAATGTTGCCTTGCTTGTTGGTGTCTGCGAAACGTATGTCCGCTCCCAATCGCTTGATCGCTCCTGCTGTGGCCACGTAACTGAATGCCGGACACAATATCGTGCTACCTTTGTTTAGACCAACTGCCCGCATGGCGAAGTACAATCCGTCCGTGGCACTGCCCACACCTATTGCGTATTTTCTTTTATATTTTTCTGCTATTTCAGTTTCTAGCTGTTTGAGATATTTTCCTTGTAGTACATCGCCGGATTCCCATGCGGCCTTGGCTCGCTTTGTGAGTCTCCAACTGTAGGCGTCGTACAATCTGTCTACGCCGTTAAATTTTATTCTGTAACCAGTCATAATAACTTTTTAATCCTTGTTCTAATGTAAATTTTGGTTCATATCCCAGTAAGTCTTTTGCACGGCCAATGTCTAACGTGCCACGCATGGGGTATAATTTATGATTGCCTATGTCTTCAAGTTCCGATTTACTGCCTGTAATTTCTATTATCATTTCTGCAAGTGTTCTTAGGCTCGTGGCGTGTCCTGCCGTGATGTTAAAACTGACATTGGCCACAGACGACAGTGCCGCTTGGATAATTCCAGTTGCCGCATCCTGCCTGTATGTGAAGTCAACTTTGTTTGCGCCGTTGTGTAATGTGATTGTTTCATTTGCCATTGCTTTTGCGAAAAATTTAGATACTACCCTGTCAGGCATGTCGCCCGGGCCATACACACCACTTGGTCTTATGATATTGTAGTTAAGTCCATCTCTCTTTGCAAACAGCTTGACCATTCGCTCTCCTGTTAGTTTTGCTTCGCCGTATATGTTCTTGGGCTTTGTTTTTCCATCTTCTTTCATACCGTCTACAAAATCCCCATACACCATGCTACTACTGATGTAAACAAACTTTTTAGTGCCGAACTGTGAGGAATGCCATAAAAGATTGGTTGTTGTTCCTATCACTTTTGGTATACCTGCAATAGGATCGTTATCAACAATTTTTGCCCTAGGATATGTTGCTAGGTGTATCACAATTTCAGGGCGATGTGAAAATGCTTTTAAACAGACAAGTCTATCCAATATATCTCCATCGATGACTGACACATTTTTAACATTCCAATTTCGCATACGCCACTCGAACAATTTATTTAATTCTTGTTTGGTCATAATTCCGTATGTGTCATTGTTATCGACCACTGTAATCTTATGCCCATCATTGGACAGCATCTCAACTATCTTTGAGCCTATGAATCCTTTTCCACCTGTTACTAATATTTTCATTATAATACTTTCACTCCGTATTTGTGTGTCCACATTTTACCATCATTGGTGTCATTTACCATCGGCATGCCCTTGATGTTCAAACTCGTGTTCAACAATATGGGACAACCTGTCGCTTTCTTCCATGCTTTTAGTAACTCATAAAACCCTTCGTTGTCGCTTTTAGACACGGTTTGCACCCTGCTAGTGCCATCATGATGCAATATAGCCGGACAGTCTTTACCATGCGTGTACGCCGCTGTGTATTGCATATAAGGGGTGTTTAAAACTCCTTTAGGCAGGTCAAAATAGTCATGCACGTCCTCTTCCAGTATGGCCGGAGCGAATGGTCTGAACTTCTGTCGCTTCTTGATTCCGTTTACCAGATCCTTGATCTCCTCACCCCTGGGGTCTGCCAACAATGATCTATTACCAAGTGCCCTTGGACCAAACTCCGCCCTGCCATTCGCAACTCCCACCATCTTGTTCTCTGTTAATTCTTTTATTATCGCATCCACGGGATACTCACCTTCTATGTTGTGTCCTAGGAATGGACTCTTCCAATTCAAATGTATTTTTTCTGAGGCCGCTATGCAACCCAGACTTGATCCCGAATCTCCCGGGTTGGGTATTATCCATATGTTGTCAAACAATCCTAGATTAGCCAGTGTCCTGTTTGCGGCACAGTTCAACGCTACTCCGCCAGCGTATACCAAATTCCTACTGCCGTACTTGGATGCCCTCAGGAAGAGGTCTGCCAGTATCTCTTCCGTGACTGCCTGTATGCTCGCGGCAATGTCCATGACATCTGCCTCTGGATGCCAGTCGCTCAATCCCCTGTGTAAATTCTTCTTCATTTTGAATGGAGACTGATGTACAAAGTCCTCGTATATGTCGTCCTTGTATTTGGGTGTGCCATATGCGGCCATGCCCATCAGGATGTATTCTTCCTCAGCAGGTTTCAGTCCGCAACGATGTGTGAATGCTGAATACAGTATGCCCACCGAGTGTGGATAGTTGATTGTTTCTTTCCTGTCAATCCATACCTTGTCAGCAGTCGATATCGAAACAGTTTCCCATTCTCCTATTGCGTCCACTGTCAGTATGGTCGCTCCCTCTTCTTTGAATGGTGACGTGAAGTAACCTGCCGCGGCGTGTGAGTCATGGTGTTTAACATACTGATCTATCTTTATACCAAAGTGATCCAAGTGCCAGCTGGGTAGTTCCGTGTAACTTAAAGCATCTCCCCACTGTCCTGCATACAGTTGTCTTGTTTTCTTCAACCAAGGTCTCTCATAGTAAACAACTTTGTCAAATGGACCATATGTCATTGCTTCGTTTACTATTTTCCAATTGAGAAAGTGATCGTTCTTTACCTTGGAATAACGTTCACTGTGTGCGGCCCATACTATCTCCCTGCCGTCCACCACACTCATAGATGCGTCATGATTCATGCAGTTGATACCTAGTATTTTCACTAGTGGTCCCTCCTACCGTCAAACGCACAGACGAAATACAGTCCGTCCGGACCTGCGTGGACACGATGGAACACACCGTCCTCGATCAGTACCACATCACCCTCTGCTACGGCAAATTCTTTGTCGTCCAACTCCATCCGACCAGTTCCAGTGATGAAGTAATACACTTCCTCTTGTCCTGGGTGTTTATGCCCAGAGGTGCTCTTCGCAGGATTCAACTCGGTCGAGCTGACCACGAGATTTTTAAGATGTGTGTTGTCCTTGACTGTGTATCTTTGATCCTGTTTGACGACACTGCCTCCTATGTCAGTTATATTGATTTTCATTTTATGTTGAACCATCCTTTCGCCCTGTTCTTGAACACTTCCCATCGCTCCAGTTCGATGTCGTATTCGAAGTTCTGTGTTGTTAGATTTTTTCCTACCTGTTTGGCTCCGTTCTTCAAATGGAACTTTGTGGCCATTTCTGTTAACGGTGAAAGTGTTACCAATCTATTTAGGTTGCTTGATTCTTTGATCATCTTGTACACTTCGTTCACAATGTGTTTTCCACCGCCTTTCTTTTTTGCCCACACTGTGTATGCTATTGCTATGTCACCTTGTACACCTGCCCTGTGTACTGCCTGCATGGCGGCGTCTCGGCTCAAGGCATCCATGTCTTCGACACTTGTTGGAATTTGGTGTGTGAATGCGAAACACATCACCGCGGCCATGTCACCTTCCTCATCTTTTATTCCATATATCTTCCTGCCGTAGGCCTGTCTGAACTCCAGGCTTAACTCTGGTCTCACAGGATCTTCAGATACATCTATGAATGGTAGCTCTACCAGTTCAAACTTGGGTGCCTTTGCAAACACCTCTTTGATGCGTTTCTTTATCTGTTCCATCCTATTTGTATATGAATGGATCTTTCTTTTTTAACTCTTTCAGTCTCTTCCTGTACTTGATCTCTTGCTTGATCTTAATGAATAGATTTTTTATCCAACAAAACATTATTGTCCTCCTGTTATTTTATTAAACTGTGGTAACATTAATTTTACAGCATCTTCATGGGCAAGGTCAAGTGGATGTGTTGTAGCATATGCGTAATCGTTCAATGTTGCCCATTGGTTGAATCCCATCATCCTCTCGCCGAAGCTGAACCACTTGGTAAGATCTATCTCGCCGTGCAGTGCAGACATGAATTTATCCTGGTCTTTGTGGTGGTCGAACTCCTTGTAGAACAGGCTGTTGTCTGCCAGTGTGAACATGAATGGTATTTTCTTTTTTTCCAATATGTTCTGCAACCAGATTATGCTCTTCCAACTCATGTAGGTCTCATGGTACTCGTTGGCCGCATACTTGTATATGGATTCCGCGAAAGGTTTCACTCCTGTCTCCATCATGAGATCTTGTCTGCGTTTCCACTGTTCCTGCTGTGCCTCTGCCCCTGCCATGGCATTGTGCCTCTCATCTTCCGCCATGTTGGTGTCCCATGGTGATATTGTGGCCCAACGTGTGCCCTCTAGATCCCTGTGCCTGGGCATGGCCCAATCGTACCTGGAGAGGAAACTCCACATCACAACCACAGCACCAACATCGTTAGTGTTTGCCACCGCATCAAATACCCTACGTGCTATGCCTGAGTTACCACTGCCTGGATGTGCCGTGCATACATATTCATGGTCCGTTGGTTTTAATCCATAAGCCCATGATTTCTTACTGGGTACTTTACCCTGTTGGTCATCACTCAGCTCATGTCCGAATGTGAAACTGCATCCACCTGCTATAAATCTCTTAGTCATATATTTTTAAAATGTTATTTAGGAGGGGAAACACTTCTCCGAAATTTTCTTGCCTGTACCGGTCGGTCTGTAGTATCCTTGCCTTGCGTTGTTCACGCATATCGGCCGTGTCCCTGTCAGTGGCATTCATGAACCTTAGTGTGGGCTGGAAGTCCTTCAGCATACTGTATCTACTGTTGACAATATTTTTGACCTGTTTGGGCAGTGTCTGTACGTTGAAGTAGTCTGGATCGAAGCAGGTGTTCACGTAGAAAAACTTGGGTTGGAACTGTGCCACCCACAGTGCTATCTTGGCCCAGCTGAACACGTTGAATATGCTCACCGTTGTGCATATCTGGAAATCCATGTTGGGTGTCCTACGTTCCTTGAACTTGATTAGGTTGGCGTTCACTTCCCTCCAGTTAGCAGGATGCCTCTGGTACTCGAACTGTTCCCCCACGTCGTCTATGCTGAATGCTACCTCAACGTGCTTGAAACAACTCCATAGGTCAAATATCTCCTGTGGTGGTAGCTGTGTGCCGTTGGTGTTGTAGTGGATGTCAATGTTCTTCGCATAGCCCTTCTCCACACAGTGCATCAGTATCTTGAAGTGGTCCTTGATCATGAACGGCTCGCCACCCGTGAATTCAAAGTACTCCACGTGTGCGAGATCTTCCTTTAGATCCTCAAAGAACTGTGGGTTCTTTTTAGGCCATCCACCTTCTCGTAATTGTTTCCTTGCAAGAGGATTGTCTCCGCCCTTGGCTGTCTCATAATCTATCTCCTCCTGAGCCCATTTTGAGGAACTCCATGATCCACATATCCTACACTTGAGGTTACACACGTTGCCTAGCTTAAAGTCTATGAATTTCAGTGTTGGCTCGCTATTAGGTGTCCAGTCTGTTAGACTTTTCTTCATTTTGTATATGGAATTCTGTCTCTTGGATGTCTTGCCTGCATCTTCTTCCTGCCAACAGCTCTGACAGCCTGTAGGACGTTCGCCATTCCTGAACTGTGTTCTCAGGTCTGTCATGTATTCCGTTTGCTGTATTGACGTTAAACTTTGTTCATACACTTTAACATCAGGGACACTGCCCTTGTACAAACAGCAAGGTGATGCTCCGCCGTTCACATCAACTTCCAGGTGTGTCCACGGCAACGGACAGACATTTGATTTTATATATTTGTCCACCATTCCAATACCCTTTTATCCCTGCTTAATATTTTTGTTATGTCCTGTCCTCTGATCTTGTCAATCCCTTGCTGTCTTTCCTTGCCTTTCTTCCTACCCACGACAGCATCAATTCCAAGGAACATGTCCTCCATGTTTTCCCTGTTCTTTAAATTTTTAAGTGTGTCAATTAAACTCTGTTGCTTACGTGTGGCCTTTGGCTCCATGTATTCCAGTGCTTCATCTATGATGGTGCACAATAGCTCACGAGGCAGTGCCAATGGACTTAATACTTCTGTTGGGCTGAACGTGAACATGACCTTTGTTAGCAGTTCAACATTCAATTCCTGACTTAGATCAAACATGTTTTTAAGTTCCAGTAACCCAGGCATTGTCAGCGTGTAATCCAATCTCATTTCTCTGGATGACTTTGCGACTGCCATCCCTTCCTTGAAGTTTTCCAACCACTGCTTGTAGTCTAGTCCGTCTCTGATGTATTCTCCAACTTCTCCTGTGCCGTCCAGTGACGAACACACTTGCCAGTCCTGGAACTGTGGTAGTAAGTCAAATAGTTTGATCCCTTTCAATGATGTCCTGCTTAGATTGGTGTTGTACCTGACATACACTTCCTTAGCGAATCCTAGTTCTATTATTCTCTGCATTGCCGTCCAATGTATATCCCACATCAGGGGTTCCCCACCGCACCAGTATATCTCTTTGATTGTCTTTGTCTCCACAGCATTTGTGAACTCTTCGACCACTTGTGTGTCTTGGAATTTTTTGATCTGTTCTCGTAGGGGCGATGCCATCCATGGTTGCGAATCTTCGTTCCATGATTTTTCTTTCCTGGATTCTGCTTCCCAACTGCTACTCAACATGTCGCCACACATCCTGCATTTGAAGTTGCATAGGTTATTGAATCTGTAATCAAAACTCACAGTTGGCATTGTCGTTGCACCTGTTTCGTCCGTGCTGTCGTATGCTTCATCCACTTTGTGTTTGAACAATTGATTGAAGTACGATCTGTACACGTTTGTGTTCAACAGCTTGTGGTCGCACACCTGGCATTCTGAAAGCTCTTCCCCTGCCATCATACGTTGCCTGACCGATCGCATGTGATCTGAATTCCAGTGTTCGTGCAGTGTCAGTGGCTTGTATTCGTTAGCATCGTTGCCCGTGTCTATGTACTGCTTGAAACTCTGTGCGGGTTCCCTGGATGCACAACACAAACGCCTCTCTGTCTGTGGTGACAGGTACGTGTGCGTCCACGGTGCCATGCAGAATGTTTTGTTGCCGTCTTTAGGTTTTATTCTTGTCATACTTGTCAAACAGTTCTTTCCATTCTGGGAACACATCTAATGTGTTCTCATTCCTCATTTTGTCATATTTCTTTGTTTGTTCAATATGTAGATCTAGGTGCTTCTGATTGTCCTTAGAAAACATCCAATCCAGTGCTGATTCAAATCCCTTGGTTGCTCTCGTCAATGGATCTTTGTCCTTCAACCATTCTATGTGTGACTCAAATTTTTCCTTGACCTGCTGTTTATACTCTGGAGGTAGTATGTCCATCCTTTGCCATACAGGATGTTGTAAAAGATTAAAGTTGAAATCTGCTGGTTTGATCAACCCTTGTTCTACCCAGCTCTTATGGAAATCAGTCACGTGTAAACTGTTGACTAGCCCTACCGTTGAACTAATGTAAAAATCTACTTTTGGACAAACTTCGATCATACGTTTTCTGTTGACTACAATATCTTTCCAAACAGTTCCTTTACGCATCAGCTCTGCACGATCACCTTCTGCGTCTAGGCTGGCTCCTACAGACACAGAATCAAACTTGTTCCATAACTCGAATACGTCAATATCCTTGAACGTTGTTCTCATGAAGTTTGTGTTGTAGATCAATCTCACATGATACATTTTACGTCTGTCTAATTCTTTCAATATCCTATAATGCTCTTCCATTATAATCGGCTCTCCACCTGCAAAATAAAACTGCTCAGTGTGTTCAAATGATTCCAACATCTGTTCCCACATGTCGTTTGTGCTTCTTCCCACTTTCATTACTTTTGCATGTGGTGGTGGACTGCCTGTTAATTTTTTGTGATCTTCATACCAGTTACTGCTGAACCATGTGCCACAACTCCTGCAGGCCATATTACATAAATTCGAGAAACGTATATCCCAGTACTTCATCACGAAGTCCGCTTCACCATCTGGTAGTGTGTTGTGTACCAGAGGTACATTGTGTCCAAAATGCTTGTTGGAACTTAGACGCAGTGAAAAGAAACCTGACTTTTCTTGATCATAACATTTCATACACTCACGTGATTTCTTGTTGTTCAACATACGTACCCGCAGTTCTTTCATCTTGTCACCGTTAAACACTTCCTTGAGACTCTGCTTGTTCAGATCGCCGACTGGATAAGGATCAAAAGAGAAACAACAGGGATATGCCCTGCCGTCGGGGTATGCATGTAGATGCATCCATGGTAGCATACAGAACGTATCACTCTCAATCAACAACTCCTTTTCTCTAGGAGTCATATCTTTAATTTTTAGTTTCTCGGGCTCTTTAGCCCCATACTCATATGCCACGATACCATTCTCCTATTATCGGGAAAGTCTGTGCAAAGTCTTTTCCGCTCCGTTTGTCATATTGACTGTAAAATGCCTTGAAATCTTTCTGTAACTTTTCCTGCGTGGCCGCACCTGCGTGTGGTGTCTTGACAACATCAAGGTAATCTATCAGTCGCTGTGTCTGATTTACTTCCATTTCCTCTAAATGTTTCATATTAGTATTTAAAAACTTCTGTATGTCACCCTTAAATTTATTCCTCAGGTCGTCCGGCAACACAAGCGGTGACTGGAAGCTCGGAAACCTCAATATATTAAGTGTGTAGTTAACTTTTGCTCCATACACCTTGCCGGCATTTTTAAAGAACAAAATCTTCTCCAGCAATTCGGGCAGTGACTCTAGACACAATGCATTTATAGTACACATGTTGTGAATCTCTGATGGGACCTTATCAACCATCATGTGTAAGAAATTTGAGAACCATTCGCCATAATCCAATCCGTCTCTGATGTATTCCGCCTGTCCAAATGTTGCTTCCATGCTGGTGTACAGATGGAAATTTTTGAATCCTTTTAGTTTTTTCTTGAATCTGTCTATGATACTCTGTTTCGCACCTAAATTAGAGTTGATTGCAATACGCATGTTGGGATTCATCTTGTCACCCTGTGTTTCTATCCAATCTAACAGTCTCCACAGGTTTGGACTCATCATAGGTTCTCCGCCTGTGATCCTCAATTCGTCTAGGCTCTTGTGTAGATCCGTTTCCCACCATTTGTAGAATGCTTCAACGTAGGGATTGCTCTCGTCTTTCTTGTACGGTTCGGCTGAATCATGTGCATGGGTGAAGTGATTACGTCCATCTGTGACCATGCCTGTGTATGGCCCTTGCCTCTTAATGTTGTTTGCCCACGTGGAGCTGAATGCTGGATTACAGTATGTACAAGCGAAGTTGCAAGTCCTGTCAAATGCTATCTCTAATGTCTTTAGGTTTACATCTGTGTTGTGATCTGTTTTGTGTGCATAATCAAGTGCCTCGTTTGTGAATATTTTTGATTTGTAAACCCTGTCACTGATGTTGTCCCTGTCAATGTCTTCTATCTTCCAACAGTACTCACAGCCCTTAGGTCTGTCTCCGCACTGCATCTGCTTACGTTCTTTTTTCTTCTGTACAGTGTTGTGTATAGCACTAGGATTTGTTTTAATTGCTTCTAGATCAATCTTGTGCGGAAGAGGGTGATGACAACTTGTGGTCATACCACTGCCCAACCATATGGTCGCATTGTACCACTTGGCTCCACAGAAACTTGCACTCTTTGTGTCTAGTATCTGTTTTTTATATCCTAAATCATCCATTTGTGTTTTTACACTCCTCCCAAAACTCTTCCATCTCGGGGAAGGTGTTTAAAAATCTAGTAGTACGTCTTCGATCATGTTCGTTAAAAAATGCGTAGAAGTTTTTTTTGTTTTGCGTACTTGCGTCCGCGTTTTCTCGCCAGTAAGCTAGATTGCGTTGCATCTTCTGGATCTCGAAGTCCTTGAATATGTGTAGCCCGTTGTCCTCGCCGGAATTCGATTGCATGTACCCTATGTTAGCTTCGTGTATGGCCTGGTACGACTCTGGTAGCAGTGTGATCTGTTGCCATGCGGGTTGTCTCAGCAGTGGTACATCGAACCATACCCTCTGATAGGTCTTGCTGTACTTTGTACGCAGTTCCAATATCTTCTCTAACAGCTTGTCCATACTAGTGATGCTTAGATTATTGTATGTGCATATGAACGTTATTGAGTTACGCACGGGAATACGCTCCAGGAACTCCTCCACGTTGTCCATCATGTAGTCGAAGTCCAATCCGTTACGTATGTACTCCGCTCGTTTGCCAAAAGCATCCACTGACACAAACTGCATCAGGTGTTCCACTTTCTCCTGCATACATATTTCTTGTGCCATGTTGAAGTACTTCTCTTTCAGCTTCTTGTCAGCCGGACACATGTTACTTGTCACGTTTAGGTGCAGATCTTGTTTAGGATGATCTATTATGTACTGGAACACCTTGTAAGTGTTGTTGTCCATCATGGGCTCACCGCCGGTCATACGGAAGTGCTTTAGATTCTTGTACAGCGTGGGCCACCATTTCCAGAAAGCGGTCACGTATGGGTTCTCCTCCCTGTTGGGTATGGGCTTACGCCTTCCCTGGAAGTGCTCTGGTGCGTTGTGCGGTGGTGACGTGGGATACTGGCCGTACCTGTCTATCTCCTTGCCCCACGTGGTCGAGAACTGTGGGCTACAGTAACTACACTTCAGGTTACAGGCGTTGTTGAAGTTGACCTCAACATACCTGGGTGTCCAATTTTCATCGATAGGGTTCTTCCTGATGTCGTTGAAGTCCTGCATGGCCCATGGTTCACCGGATCGGTAGTGCCTGTCTGACATCTCCCCGGTCTTCTCCATGTTCCAACAGTATGAACAGCCCTCAGGTTGCTCTCCTTGGAGCATCTGTTGTCGTTGATTTAGCTTTTCTTTTGTGTTGTGCAGTGCCGCGGGATTCAGTTTGACTGCTTCCGCATCTATCTCATGCAGTGGTGGGTGATAACAACTGTTCGTCAGCCCCGTGGGCAGGTGCAGTGACGTCTGGTTCCACTTGGCCAGGCACATGGTGGGTGACACTTCCGCCAGCTTGTCCTTGGCCTTCAGTGCGTCCTGTTTGTAATCACTAGTACTCACGATCTTGCACTCCCCTGTTGATGTGTTGGGGCATCACGAACCTGTAGAACCTGCTCTCTTCCTCATCGTACTCCGCTATGGGCATGTCCAACTGCTGTCTCAGGCTGTTGCCGAACATCTCCAATTCACCGTCTATGTTGTGTGGCTTCACGGTCGAATGGAAGTAGTCGGCCATGCCTTCCAGGTCACTGACATCGAAGTCGTAGTTCGGGTGGTCCACTACAGTGTAGAAACTGCCCATCCTGGCACCCAACATGGCGAACTTGCCATTCTCCACGTCAGCACCGATCGTGCACCACGTGGAAAGTATGCGTAGGTTTGTGGGCCATATCTTGTTGAATTCGTCCGGGGATATTGGTTTGCCTTTCTCGGTGCTCATCTTGACACCCTCCCTGTACCCTGCCACGAAGGCCTGTTGCGGTGTTGCGTTTATGACCGTGGAAGAATAGCAGTTGTGTAGGTTCTCATGCGGTACTCCCCAACAGAAGTCTATCTTGTTCTCTTCCGTCTCTGCGTTCTCGTGTGTCTTCATTCCCTGACAGGTTTCCCTGTCCCATCCGACCAATCCACCATTGCCATACACTAATCCGTTGATGTTGTTCCTGGCCCTCCAACGATGCACTGATTTCTTATTTGTTTTTGACCAGTCCAGTGTTTGCAGTAAGAACGTTTCATCAATGATGTTATCTCCGTCTACACTTATAAAAAATTGTGTTTCTGCCATGTCCGCCGCGGCCTTGTGTGCTGAATCAAAACCCTTTACTCCATCCACCCGTTTCGCCCATGGCACCTTGTTCTTTAGATCTGCCCAGTTCTCTTCCTTGTTGGGTTCGGCATAACTGATGTACACGAAATCCAGATTGCTTACTCTGATTCTATCTGCCATGTGTATCCTTCCTCTATTGTTCCTTGCACCCAGTATGGATCGCCCTCATGGAAATTATATCCATTCTCATCTGTGCGTAATTCAGGGAAACGCCTGTTGGTCTTTGGTTTGGGTTTTAGTACAACTTCGTTATTTTGTAACATGTACTTGTCTTCCCCTGCTCGTTGTATTTGTAATTTCTTCGCAAGATCCACTTCAATCTCCTTGCCTTGTATGGTAACCACGTGTTTCTTCACAACAGGCCCTGGGAGGCCGCCCATCGCTTCAAAAAATCCTGGCATTCATCTCTCCTATCAATTCCTTGTTGTGGTAGTGTACTATCCTGTCTTGCCTATACCCGCCCATGTACAATGTGTCTGCAACCTTCAACGGATACAGGTAATTGTTGTTATCAAACGCTGTATCGACATTGTTGATGTGTGATTTGTTGTGCATGAATTTGAACCATTCATAGTCAACTTTGTCCAACTGCAACGGATCCTGTAACTTGTTGGCCAACGCATACACCACATCCGTGGTGGGTTGTTCGTCGTGGCAGTTTACTAATATTTCGTCCTTGACCATTTGCCAATCTTTAGTGATGGTTCCGCACAGGTCATAGAACTTTTTGGCTTTCGTGCTTCTCCTGAAGTAGTGTAAACCGTTGTACACATCAGGCAGTTCATTCCTTGCGAACAACTTCCTGTACTGACTGTCCTCTATCACATCATCTTGGTAGTTCCTACAGTGGTATGAGAACACTTGGTCATGTTGCCATAGATAGTTCCACCACCAGTCGGTGTTCTGTGTGAACATCATGTCCGCTTCCAGTTTGATGGTGTGTGTGAATGGTGACAGATTAAAAGCCTTGTACTCGTTGCTCAACTTCCATTCCTCGTCAGCACTCGCATCTGTTTTTAAAACTTTCACGTGATCAAATAACTCATCCTCGACCGGTTCGCTGGTCACTATGCAAACTTTGTTGTGCTTGTTGAATCTTTTTATGCTTCCGGCAAGGGTTCTACTCAACTCCACGTAATCCGTTGTCGAGTTGTTCAGTGCGAACCACATGTATCCTCTATCCATTACACCACTCCTTTTCCATTATGTGAACATCTTGCCCTGATGTAAAGTTGGCACAGTCGTTGTATTTGAAAACAATTCCATCGTCGTCACTGTCGATCACATCTACCCTATCCGCTAACATGGCCATTGGTGTAGGAATAAAGTTACCTAGTTTTAACTGATGAAGTGCTATCGCAAAGGCATAATCATTCCTGTAATTGGGATATCGTATCCTGTATAAACTTTGATAGTGTGGGTAATACTGTTGTACGTGTTGTATCAGATCAAACACCATACGTGCATTTGCAGTTTTTTGAAACAGAGTTACAGTTGCCCACACTAAAGGCAGGGTGCTTTCATTTTTACCTATTATCATATCTTCGCCGGTAATGTCTTCTACTTTGTCATGCAACATAACATCAAATTTTGTGTTTGCTAACTCCAACAGTGTTGAAGAAAATACAAAATAATCACAATCCATTAAGATAGTTGTGTCATATGGAGAATGATCATATGCTAGGGCACGTTCTTTGTTGTGCCATGCTACATTTTTTCCTCTGTATGATCTTGTATTAGTAGTTTTATTATCAACCAACTTGTAGTTAATCATGCCTAACGGTTTAAACTTTTTAAAAGTTTCTAAATTAGTAACAATAGTGATTTCTAGTTTCAAATATTTTCTTATCTGTGCTACGCAACGTTCGGCTAGCCGATGATAGTTAACTGCCGGAGTATTGAAACAGTACATTAGTACACCTGTGGTCATCTTGTTTTCTTATGTGCAAGATCTTGGTGTAGCTGATGATATGCGTTTAATGTCTCCTGGTTTCTTTCTATTAGTTTGTTTAGAAATTCCTCTGGATCTGTAATGTGACAAGGGTTATCATTGGCATCTAACACGTAGAAGTCTTGACTGTGTTGTTTGAGTGTGCTCACTAGATTTATAGTATTGGCATCTGCCTGGAATAACCTTTCATTGTAGGCCATGAGCTGTCTTGAACGCAGTTTCTCTAGTGCATTCTTTTTAGCCTGTGCTACCTTAAAGTTAAGATCCGAGTGTTGTTTAAGATGACCAATGTCCATAACTGTATTATACAGTTAATTATTGGCTCTGTCAACTTGGTAAAAAGTTTTTGGTTATTACTATGCTGTTGTATTACTAACTACGGCACTTGAAGCGATAGTCGTTACCGACGCTAACCCTTGTGCTGTTGTTGGTGCTACAATGTGTGTAGCAAAGTCAGTTACACCAATGAAGTTCTCATACTGGTCGATACTTGACGTGTTACCTGCTGTATATTCACTATCGCCGCCATCTGGATCTGTTAGCGTGTATTTCATTGTAACAACTGTTGCATCTGACATGTTAGTGTTGTTTAATTTTGCTTCAATCTTGACGTTCATTGTAGTGTATGTGCCTGATAATTGTGTAAGGGTCAATAGTGTTGCATATGTACTTGATAAGTCTTCAATACCGTTTGCTAGACCGTCTGTTGTCACTGTCTCACCTGAACCTGATCTTGTTGATGCCGCTGATTTTAAATCAAAGTTACCAATCGCTGTAATCAACTCATCAACTGATGCATCTTTCGACGTTGCTGATCCGCCACCGTTACCTGTTCTAGTGAATTTCATACGCATTGTTCCGCCTGCGTTGAAGAAAAATCTTAAATTGTTGTTGCTGGCAAATGTGATCGAGTGTTCCACTATGTGTGAACCTACCCATCTTGTACTTGAAACTGAACTTTGTAGTTCTGCACCTTCCGCTATTGCTGTTGCATTTACGCAACCGCCTGCTACCGAAGCCGCCAGTGTTGCTAGGTCCGCCGCCACAGCTGATTTGATGGCGATGGTGTCTCCTGCCGTTACTGCCGCCCTCGTCGTCAGTGTGTCGTTGGTGTGGTTGGCTATGTTGTCCATTCCTGTTAACAGTGTGTTCCACTGTGATGCAGTGATCGTTGTTGACCCACCTGTCACTGTAGCTATGTGTGTCTGTCCAAGACCGTACACCGTGCTTCCTGTGCCCGCGAAGTGGTTGTATCCGAACGGTGAGCTTGAACTGTTTACGAATGTGTTAAACTCGTCATCTAAAATTGTTTCTCCTGCTACGTATCCCATAAATCTATTTCACCCCTATTACGCACTCTGTCAGTGCTGTTTGTTCATTATATTTATCCTTCAACAGCCTGCCCAGGGTGTTAAAAGCGGTGCATTCGTCCAGGTTGGCCACCCGGGCCTCACCATTGCCAGCCGAAACCACACGGTCACCCGCTTGTCCTGTGCCTGTTAGTTTGACTAGTACTCGTCCCTTCAGTGCTATCATGGGGTGTGTGTCGTTGTTGCCCGCATTCGCGTTCATCAAGAAAGCTGGTGATTCGGAGACCACACCAAAAACAGCGTCTGACAGCTCTGTTTGGCATTTTGTTATCTCTGCATGTCCCCCCAGTATCACAACTTCCCCCACTTCCACCGGTATATCGGTCTCGTATCTCTCTGCCAAGTCAGCGTACTGTGCCGAAGTTGACGTTGCGTGTACAATGTTGGCCCTGATGTCCACTAGTGTGGGTGCTGATAACTCGTCTTGTCCGCCACCTGATTTGAATGCTGTCCAGGCACCGCCTGCGTTACCGTAAGTGGTTGTGCCATCGTCCGCGAATGTCTCGTCCCATACCCAGTAGAGGTTCTGTTCCGTGGCACTTGACGTTTCGCCCCTGTTCACTTTCAACCCTGTGAAGTTGGGCATTCCTGCGTTGCTAGATATGTTCCTGTTAAGTTCTACAATGTTGTCCTCAACCGACAACGTGGATGTGTTGATGATGGTACGTGTGCCATCGACTACTAGGTCTCCCTTGACCCTTAGGTCTCCTACCGACGGTAGGTCCAGTAATCCTGTTGACCCGTCCATGGTCATCATTGTGGTCGTTACTCCGCCATCGTTGACCGTGAATATGATGTCCTTGTCCTGTGTGGTCTGTGCTATAGTCAAGTTGTCACTAGATAAACTAAATGTAACGTCTGACCCTGCACCTAAAATTAATCCTGTATCATTTAAAATACTAAATGAACTGTTTGTGGTATCATTTTGATCTGATCTTAGATAGTTGGCCGCCGCCACTCCACCCAGTGCGTCTGCGTCCGTCGCTGTTCCCCTGAATTTTGCACTTGATACTGCTGTCGAGAGTTGGATGCCCTGTGCCACTGATGAGAAACCCGCCGATACCAATGCGGCTCCCAGTGTTTCCGTAGAGCTTGGTGTGAATGCAAGATTGGATACCACGCCCACCACTGTGTCGTTGGCCACCATTTTCAGTATTGATCTCTTGACTCCCGTGTTGTCCTCTGGTGACTCCGCGAAAACCTGTGTCACCCCAGATCCAGCGACCGTCGTTGGTCCTATAAGTGTCCATGCTGAACCCGTGTACACATAGAGTTGTGTGTTTGTCGTGTCGAACCACATGTCTCCGAGCACCGCACTCGTGGGTGCCGTGGCGGAGTTGCTGGTCGAACCAACCGGTTTCCATTTTGATCCTGTGTATACGTTGATCTGGTTGTTCGTCTTGTCATACCACATCTGTCCCTGTACCTTGTTGGCGGGTGCGGATGTGTTGTTGAAATTCTCTAGGAGCTTCACAAGGTTCTCGTTCAACTTCTCACCAAAACCCGCGTAACCTTTCCCGATCAGCGTCAGGTCGGTGGTCGCGACATCGATGGTTCCGTCCGCCAGTGTGACCAGTAAGGTCCCGAATGTGTTGTTTATCTTGTATGCCATCGTCTAGTCGTTGTTGGATCCGTTGTCCCTGACCTCTGTCAAGAAACTCACATCGCCAACCAATTTGATCAATATGGTCGCTAGTTCGGGGGTCAGCATAGCGTCAATTTTTGCCTCTTCCTCTGCGGTCCACGTTGACTCGTAATTTGCGTTGATGTAGTCTGCTACTTCCTGTTGTGTTGCCATTTGAATGCTCTCCTTATGCTTATTTATTAAGGTTATCGATCTGCTC
>Ga0208646_1000628_pt1 | contig 21390 bp, 20 predicted proteins | sample AntAceMetag02UK8_FD_184762 | JGI IMG/M metagenome (GOLD analysis project Ga0208646, IMG submission 184762) | Saline lake microbial communities from Ace Lake, Antarctica - Antarctic Ace Lake Metagenome 02UK8 (SPAdes) (version 2) | ecosystem: Environmental > Aquatic > Non-marine Saline and... | reverse complement strand
AATCTATAGCTTTGTATTTTAGAGATCAATAAATTAATAAAGCAATGATTAGTCCTTTTAAAGATTTTACAAAAAAAAAAATTGGTGGGTTAATATTAATAATTGTTATTATTATAGCCTTTGGATTTGGTGGTTTTGGTGGTGGTTTTAATACTGGAAATCAAAATAATATTGCCAAAATCAATAACATTAAAATTTCAACTCAAGACTACATGGATTATTTAAATCAGTCAGGGCTGAGTAACCAGATAATTAAGAATAATATTGATCAGGGAATTATAGAAGAACTTTTATCGACATTAGTGTCAACAACTTTGCTAGATCTTGAAATTAAAGATTTAGACCTTTCAATATCAGAAGCAGTTATGGTTGAAAGAATTAAAACAAATAAAAACTTTTTAGATGAGAATGGTCTTTTTCAAAGAACGAAGTATGAAAAGTTTTTATTAACAAGTAATTCAACGGCACCAACTTTTGAAATTAGATTGAAAAATAACGAACTACAAAAACAACTTTTTACCTATATTAGTGGAGGAACCAAATCTCCAGATTTTTTAATAAATAGATTTTACAAAGATAGAAATAGTAAATTAGAGATTGACTACATTAATCTAAATTCATTTTACAAAAAAAATGATAAATTCACGAATAAAGATATAAATGATTTCATTACTGAGAACTCTGATAAACTTAAACAAGATTACATAAATTTTGAATATGTCAATATTAGTCCTAAAAATTTAACTGGATTAAATGAATTTAGTAAAGCTTTTTTTGATAAAATTGACAATATTGAAAATCAAATCTCTAAAGATGTAGGGTTTAGCGAAATTATTAAAGAGCTGAATTTAACAACTATCAATGTAGAAAGCTATATTAACCTAGACAACAAAGAAGATATTAAGAATAAAATTTATAGTTTAAGAAATAACATAACTGATATTATTGAAGATAGTGGTAATTACACATTTTATAATATAAGTAAAACCAACAACAAATTACCGGATATTAGTGACGAAAGATTTAAAAAACAAATTACAAATCTTTTATTTGAAAAAGAAAAATACGAATTCAATAAAAATATTTTAGACCAAATCAATCAAAATAAATTCAATCAAAATTCTTTTACAGAGTTGGGTGGTGATAAAATTGAAAAAATTAAGCTAAATTCAATTAAAGATAATAAAAAATTTGAAATAAACTCCATACAGATATTATACTTGTTGCCGATCAATTCTTTTACATTAATTGCGGATGATCAAAATAACGTCTACATAGCTAAAACATTAAATTACGATGTTGGGAATATTGATAATAAATCAAAAGAATTTGCTGATATCACAATCGAAGAAGGCGCACAAAATAAAAATAGTATTTTAAAATCATACGACTTCTTTTTAAATGATAAATATAATGTTGTTGTTAATGAACAAACAATTGATAGAGTTAAAAACTATTTCAAATAATGTTGAATAGAAGCTTCAAAGACTTTAAGCATCAGCACCAAAAAAAAAAAAACCAAATACTTTTTATATCTAAAAAAATTAAAAATGATTCAGAAATTTTAAACTTAATTGATAATTTTCTTAAAGAAAAAAATAGCTTTATATTTGAGTCTGTTGAAAAGGGAAAAATAAGAGGCAGATACACAATATTTGGTAAAAACCCTGATAAAATTTGGGAATTCAATGATAACAAATCTTTTTTAATAGAAAAAAGATTAAGAAAAAAAATTAAAGGAAGTCCAGATAAAATTATAGAAAAAATAATTGAAGCTTTTAATTTTAAAACCCCTTCAAGCCTTCCGCCTATTTGTTCTTTGATATCAGGTTACTTTTCTTACGATTCAATTAGATATGTGGAAAAAATACCAAATAGATGTAATGACGATTTAAAACTACCTGATGTAAGACTGCTGCGACCACAAACAGTAATTATCCACGATAATTTAAAGAAAAAAATATTTTATATAATTAATATTTTCAAAGATCAAAAAATATCAAACTATCAGAAAAGATATTATGAAATTGAAGCTGAAATTAATAATCTTTTAATTCAGTCTTCTGTTAAAAAGAGTAACGATGAACCTCCATTAACTAAAAATATTAAGGTTAAATCTAACACTTCAAAAAGTAAATTTTTAAATATGATCTCTAAAGCCAAAAACTACATTAAGATCGGAGATATATTCCAGGTTGTTTTAAGTCAAAGATTTGAAGCAAAATTAACAAAAAAGCCTTTGGATATATATAAAAAATTAAGAGTTACTAACCCCTCGCCGTTTATGTATTATTTCAATTTTGAAGATTTTCAAATAATTGGTGCTAGTCCTGAAATTTTAGTGAGACTCAGAGATAATCAAATAACCATTAGACCGATAGCTGGTACCAGACCAAGAGGGAAAAATATTAGAGAAGACAATTTGTTGGCAAAAGATTTACTAAAAGATAAAAAAGAACTATCTGAGCATTTAATGTTATTGGATTTGGGAAGAAACGATACTGGAAAAGTTTCTAAAATAAATACTGTTAAAGTTACAGAAAGTTTCACTATTGAAAAATATTCACATGTAATGCATATCGTCTCCAACGTAGTTGGTATATATAATAATAAATACTCAAAGTTTAAAACGTTGCTTGCTGGTTTTCCCGCAGGTACAGTATCAGGTGCACCTAAAATAAGAGCAATGGAAATTATTGATGAACTAGAGCCCTCTAAAAGAAAAGTTTATGCGGGGGGTATAGGTTACTTTTCTGCTAATGGTGAGTTTGATACCTGCATCGCTTTAAGAACGGCTATTGCAAAAAAAAATAAATTTTATGTTCAGGCTGGGGCAGGTATAGTTGCCGATAGTAATCCAATCAAAGAATATCAAGAAACTATAAATAAAGCAAAAGCTTTACTTGATGCACTAAAATAATGAAAATTATATTAATAGATAACTACGATAGTTTTACATTTAATCTATATCACTATCTTTCTACTTTTGGAGTTAATGTAGATGTAATTAGAAATGATAAAATTAACGTAAAAGAAATTATAAAAAATAGATACGATAGAATTGTTATATCTCCCGGTCCAGGAAATCCAAACCAATCAGGTAATTGCATAAACATAGTTAAATCACTTTATAAAGAAGTTCCTATCCTTGGTGTATGCTTAGGGCATCAAATAATTGGACAAGTTTTTGGCTCAAAGATAATTCAAGCCAAAAAACTAATGCATGGAAAGACTAGCATAATTAAATCAAATAAAATTGGAATATTAAAAAATCTTCCTTCACATTTTGAAGCAACAAGATATCACAGTTTAATTATTGATAAAAAAACTTTGTCCAATCAGCTTGAGATTACAGCAGAAACAAATGATGGGATTATTATGGGTATTAAGCATAAAATATATAATATTCATGGTGTGCAATTTCACCCTGAAAGTATAAAAACTTTAATTGGTATTAAAATATTAAAAAATTTTATTAATTACAAAATATAGTGAAACAATTCATAAATAAAATTAAAAATAAAGAAAATTTAAGCTTCAATGAAAGTAAAGAAGCGTTTGAAATTTTAATGAGTGGGAAACCATCAGAAGATGAAATTATTAATTTTCTTACTGCTTTATCTGATAAAGGTGAGGTTTCAGATGAAATTGCCGGAGGAGTTTATACTTTAAGAAAAAAATCAAGAAGAGTTAATGTAGAAAATTGCGTTGATACCTGTGGGACAGGTGGTGATGGGAAACACACTTTAAATATATCAACAGCCTCTGCTCTATTACTTGCTAGCATAAATATAAAGGTTGCAAAACACGGTAATAAGGCTGTTTCGTCAAAATGTGGTTCAGGTGATGTCCTTGAAGCATTAAATATAAATATTAATTTAGAACCTAAGGAAATTGAAGATCAAATAATAAAAAATAATTTTGGATTTATGTTTGCTCCAAACTACCATGATGCTATGAAACATGTTGGTCCATCAAGAAAAAAAATTGGTAAAAGAACTATATTTAATATGATAGGTCCACTTAGCAGTCCAGCGTTAGTAAATAGACAAGTTGTAGGTGTCTATGATAAAAAATTACTTAAAATATTTGCAGAAGCATTGAAAAACTTAAATATTAAATTTGCCTGGATAGTTAATAGTAATGACGGTTTAGATGAAATATCACCTTATGATATTACAAATGTTGTGCAGATTAAAGATGGGATAATTTCACAAATAACTATAGATCCAAAAATGTTAAATATTAATGCTAATAAATTTGAAGACTTGATTGGTGATGATGCTAAATTCAATGCAAGTAAAATAATTGAAATATTTAAAGGTGTAGATAATGATTTTTCAAAAGCTGTTTGCTTGAATGCTTCGGCCGCACTAATTGTTTGTGAAAAATATAATAAATTTGAAGATGCCTATGAATTTACTAGATCGCATATTTTATCAGGCAAAGCATTTATGCATCTAGAAAAAATACGAAATGACTGAAAATATATTAAATAAAATAATACAGAAAAAAATCAATAAAATAGATTTGTTAAAAAAAACCACATCTATTATTCAGTTAGAAGAAATAATTAAGCAAAATTCTCACTTCTTAGACTTTAAAGAAAAAATTCAACATTATCAAAGATTATGACCCAATAAAGATTGCCCAAATTTATCATAAAAATAATGCAACTTGCTTATCTATCTTAACTGAGGAAGATTTTTTTTTAGGTAATTTAATTCATGTAAGTAAAGTTAAAAAAAAAATAAATTTACCTGTGCTTTGTAAGGATTTTTTTATTGATAAATTTCAAGTGCCGCTTGCAAAAAGCTATGGTGCAGATGCGATATTAATCATCTTGGCTGGTGTCTCTGATGGGCTAGCAAGTGATTTATATGAAGAAGCTCTAAAATTTAACATGTCAATAATTGTGGAAGTCCATACAATTGAAGAAGCAAAAAAAGCTCTAAATTTTAAAGACGCTTTAATTGGAATTAATAATAGAAACCTTAAAACTTTAAAAACAAATATTAATACAACTTATGATATTTATAATGTTTTAATTAATCACAGTGGACCGATTATTTCTGAAAGTGGCATTAAAACAAAAGATGAACTTCTTGACCTAAAGAACAAAACAGAAATAAAAACTTTTTTAATTGGTGAATCACTTTTAAAAAATATGGATAATAATTCTATTTTTTCAGTTCTTTAGTAAAATAAACCTCATTTTTAAACACTTTTTAGCTATTGCTGAAATAGAAGAACACTTGTAGAACAGATTTTGTACTTTATTTGTTCTTATGCTAACTAAAAAACAAAAAAACCTTCTTTTATTTATCAACAAAAAGTTGAGAGCCTCTGGTGTATCCCCTTCATACGAGGAAATGAAAGATTCGTTAAATTTAAAATCAAAATCAGGGATTCATAGATTAATAAGTGCATTAGAAGAAAGAGGGTTCATTAGAAGACTAGCACACAAAGCAAGAGCTTTAGAGGTTATAAGATTGCCAGAAACAGCTTCTGCAAATGATATTTATAATAGTTTTTCACCAAGTGTTATTAAAGGTGGATTAGACACGGAAATTTTTAACTCAGATCAAATGGAAATACCTGTGTTAGGTAGCATCGCTGCAGGGACACCTATAGAAGCAATTCAAAACGAAGTCTCTAGAATACCCCTACCAAGTAATCTTGAAAAAAATGGTCAGTATTTTGGTCTTAAAGTTCAGGGTGATTCAATGATTGAAGCTGGTATTAATGAAGGAGACACAGTGATCATTAGAAGAACTGATACAGCAGATAATGGAAAAATTGTTGTAGCTTTAATTGATGAACATGAAGCAATGTTGAAGAGAATTAGAAGAAAAGGTAAAACGGTAGCCCTTGAAAGTGCCAATAGAAACTATGAAACTAAAATATTTGGCCCAGATAGAGTAAAAGTTCAAGGTGTACTCGTATCTTTATATAGAAACTTCTAAGAAAATAGTCTAAAAATCTCAAATGTCAAAAGTAGCAACAAGATTTGCTCCCTCTCCTACAGGGCCTCTTCATATTGGTGGTGTAAGAACTGCTTTATTTAATTGGTTATATTCAAAAAATAAAAAGGGAACCTTTCATTTGAGAATTGAAGATACTGACAAAGAGAGATCTAAAAATGAACATAAAATTCAAATTATTAAATCATTAAAGTGGCTTGGAATAAATCATGATGGAGAAGAGTATATACAATCAACTAAAATAAATGATCATATAAATATTGCAAATGAATTACTTAAAAATGGTTATGCTTATAAATGTTACTGCACAACAGAAGAAATTGAAGATCAAAAGAAAAGAGCTAGGCAAAAAAAACTTCCCTATACCTACAATAGAAAATGTAGAGAAATAAATGAAAATGAAATACCCAAAGATATAAAATCTGTTGTAAGATTTAAAAGCAAAGCTGAGGGGACTTCTATATTGAATGACTTGGTTCAAGGTGATGTCGAAATTGAAAATATTACTCTAGAAGATTTTATTATTTTAAGAAATGATGGAACACCCACATATAATTTATCAGCGACTGTAGATGACCATCAAATGCACATGACTCATATTATTAGAGGTGATGATCATAAAATTAATACATTTAAACAAATACAAATATATTTAGCGATGGGCTGGAGTCTTCCTGCTTTTGCCCATATTCCATTAATACACACTATGGAGGGTAAAAAATTATCCAAAAGAGACAACGCATCAACATTAGATGACTATTCAAAAATAGGAATAATGCCAGACGCATTAAGAAACTATCTTTTGAGATTAGGTTGGTCTTACAAAGACAAGGAAATTTTTACATTAGATGAAAGTATTCAATGTTTTAACCTTGAAGGTATTGGCAAATCACCATCAAAATTAGATATGAGTCGTATTCTTTCAATAAATGAACACTATATTAAAAACATTAACGAAGAAGAGCTTTATAATCACTTTCTTGAATACTGTGAGATTTATAAAAATAAAATAACAACACAAAAAGAGAAGAAAATTAGAGCTTCATTAACTTTTCTTAAAAATAAAGCAAAAACACTAGAAGATATATTCAATAACGCAAAATATATAATTTTAAATGTGGTTAAATTCAATGAAGAAGACTTAATGCTAATAGATGATAATGCAAAAAAAATAGTTTCAGAATTTAATGACAGAATTTTATTAATAGATGTTTTTAATAAAGAGTCTATTGAATTAGTTATTAATGATTTAATAAAGAAATATGAAACAAACTTCAAAAATGTGGGTCAACCCTTAAGGATAGTTCTAACTGGTTCTAAATTTGGACCCGGTTTATACGATATAATCATTTCTTTGGGCAGAGAAGAAACCTTAGCTAGATTAAAAAAAATTATTTAAATCAAATAAAAATTACTCAGAAAGATCTAATAATAATATCAGCACAACTTTGAGATGAGGATGTTGGTGATTTTATTTGTTTAAGTGTTTCATTCACAGCGTCTAATTGTGATTTAATTTGCTCAGGATGATTTAAGAAATATTTAACAGAATTATAAATTTCCTTAGCATTACATTCTTTTTGTAAAAGCTCTGGTATAATCTCTTTATTATTTATTATATTAATTATGTTTGCAAATTTTACATTAACTAATAATTTAAAAATTATAAAGTTAATAAAATTTAGTTTATAAATGATTATAGATGGAATGTTTGCATTACAAATTTGTAAAGATACAGTACCAGATTTAGAGACAGCAAAAATAGAATTATATAAAGTTTGAGATTTAATAGTTTCATCAGAAATAACATCAATATTTTGTATTCTCGATTGAATAACTTTATCTTTTATAAAAGATTTGTTTTCATCTGTGGCATGAAAAATAAAAGAGTAAATTATATTGCCCTCATTCATTAATGTAATAAAATCAATCAAAATAGGTAAAAGAACATGGGTCTCAGACTTTCTACTTCCTGGAAAAATTGATATAATTTTTTTATCTTTGGAAATTAAATCATCTAAAATATTTTTAGAATTTATTTTTTCTTCAATTAAAGGATGTCCAACAAATGTGTTTTTAATGTTTTCCTCGTCAAAATATTTTTTTTCAAAATTGAACAACAAGAGTATGTGATCAATAAATTTTTTAATTTTTTTAACCCTATTTTTTCTCCAAATCCATACTTGAGGGGCCACATAATGAATTGTTTTTATTTTATTGTTGATTTTTTTAACTTTTTCAGCAACACGTAATGTAAAATCTGGGCTATCAACGCTAAACAAAATATCTGGATCAAATTTTATTATCTCATCTACGGTTTTATCAATTCTTTTTTTAATTTTAAAAATATTCAATAAAACACTAGTAAACCCTAGATAAGTAATCTCTTTTTGATCAAAGATAGATTGAATACCTAAATTTTTGAGATTTCTACCACCTACAGATAAATACTGAATATTAGGTTTTTCAATTTTAAGTTTAGAAATTACTGTTGCAGCTAATTTATCACCAGATGGTTCGCCAGTAACTATAAAAACCTTTTTCATATTATATTAATAAAAATTTTATTTATATTTGCAAATTTAACACATGTTTCTTTATCAAGAATAATGTTTTGCTTATGCTTCATAATAATTCCTTTTAATCCTGCTTTCTTACAGTCTTTAATAGTATCTAATCCTATTGTGGGTAAATCTATACGTAAATCTTGTTTTTTCTTGGGTAATTTAATTAGTATTCCTCCTTTATTTAATTTTTGTTTAATGGATTGAATCATTTTTTTAGTACCAGTGTTATTTTCTTTTTTAATAATGACACCATCTCTTACAATAAGACCTTGTGTATAATCGTATCCATTAATCTTATTCAAATAGTTTTTTCCCTTTTTAATATCTTCTCTATCTTTAAGACTCGGTTTAATTTTTGTATAATTACCTTTTTTTAGTGAAAGTTCGGGATTAAATGAGACCGAACTAATGACATCTATTTTTTCCTTTTTTAAAATATTAATAATTAATTTAATAACGGCAGCATCACCTAACTTAGCTGCTTTAATAATTTTAGATAAATAAAAAAAACCCTTAATATCCATTCTTAATGATGAAAAGTTTGGTTTGGCTATTTTACCTGCAAATAAAACTTTTTTACATTTTTTATCCTTTATTAATTTGATCATTTTACCAAACTGACCAATACTTACCCTAAATGAGTTTGTGTCTTTTTTGAAAATATATTGTTTTGAGAGGTCTATTATAAAATATCTTATTTTTTTTATTTTTATATTTTCAACAATTTTTTTTGGGAAATCAGTGTCTCCTAATATTAAACAAATCATTATATTATTTTGTTTTTTATTTTGAGTGTGGTGTGCAAATTGGTCTTTTTTTATCTTGGTTAATAAAATCTATTATCTCTTTAACTAAATAATTTTCACTAAACTTTTGATCTAGATTTAATAAATTATCTGATAAATTTTCTGTTTTAAATATTTTTTTATATGATTCAGATAAAGATAAAATTTCTTTATTCGGTATATTTTTTCTTCTTAAGCCAATTAAATTTAATCCTTGTAGTGCACATCTATTACCAAAAGCAATTCCATACGGTATGACATCTTTGACAACACCACACATTCCACCGATCATGGCCATTTTACCAATTCTTGTAAATTGTTGAACAGCAGAGTTACCACCTATAACGACATTATCTCCAATTTGAGCATGGCCACCCAAAGGTACATTGTTAGCGATGATAACATTGTTACCTACAATACAGTCGTGTGCAACATGAGAAGAGACCATAAAGAGACAATTATCTCCAATTATAGTTTTTCCCCCACCCCCTATTGTACCTGGATTAATTGTTACGTATTCTCTAATTTTATTATTATTTCCTATAATTAGAGCTGTTTCTTCTCCATTATATTTTAAATCTTGAGGGTCATTACCAATAGATGCAAACGGGTAAATAATTGTCTCTTTACCTATTGTTGTGTTGCCACTTATATTGACTTGAGGGTGTATAATTGAGCCCTCACCTATCTGAACATTAGGTCCAATCACTGAGTATGCACCAATATTAACATTATCAGAAATCTTAGCATTAGAATCTATAATTGCAGTTTTGTGAATCATTTATCTATTCTCTCTTATAAATTTTTTAAAATCTTTCGCAGGATAACCCATTACTTTAGAGTTATCTGCAATATCTTTAATAACACCACTACCACCACCAATTTGCACATTGTTTCCAATTTTTAAATGACCTGATATACCAGCTTGTCCACCAATAATAACATTATCCCCTAAGGTTGTGCTACCCGCAATTCCAACTTGTCCTGCTATAATGCAATTATTGCCAATTTTAACATTATGAGCAATATGAACTTGATTGTCCAAGTATGTATTTTCACCTATTGTTGTTATTGATAGTGAGCCTCTATCAATTGTACAGCCACAACCAATTTCACTATTTTTTTTAATATGAACGTAACCTACATGGGGATATCTAAAATTTTTATTATTATTTGGAATAAACCCGAAACCTTTTTTTCCAATAATGGCACCGTCCAATATATGAACATGATCTTCTATAATAGAGTTTCTAATAATTACATTAGATCCAATTATACAATTTTTTCCAATTATTACATTGCTTTCAATTAATGAGTTGTGACCAATCTTTGTTTTTTCACCTATTGAAACATTTTTACCAATATATGTATTTTTACCACAAATAATATTGTCAAATTCACCATCAATACTCTCTAGACCCAAGTTATTATTATCAATAACAGAATCTGGATAAAACTTACTTGTAACTAAAGCCGTTAGAAACAAAACATTGGGACTTATAATTTTAATACAGTCCTTGGGTAAAAAGCCTAAAAATTCTTTTTTTGTAATACAGGCAATTGCTTTTGTTTTTTGAGCTAAGTCTTTGTATTTAATAGAATGAAAAAAAGTTATGTCATTACACGTTGCATTATCCAAATTTTTAACATCTTTTATAATCTGTTTATTTTTAGATATATCAGTTAATGAAAATTCATGATCAAAGTTATTTTCTAATAAATCAAGTAAATCAAATGGGCCATGGTTTTTAAAAAATGGATTATTCACTTTTTTATTTTACCAAAAATAAGTGTTATTAATTATCAAGTTTTGTTGCTAATTATTTCTTATCAACGATAGTTGCTGACCACATTGCATCTGCCATTTTTACACCACTCACAAAAGCATCACCCTTATATTTCCATACTCTTCCATGAGTTCTGGTAGCTTGAATTTTTAATTCTAGCTTGCAGTCAGGTATAACTGGATTTCTAAATCTAGCTTTTTCAATACCCATCAAGAATACTAATTTATTATCATATGTCTCTTTATCTAGTCCTTGAGCCGTTAATGCAGCTGCTGCTTGACCAAATGCCTCAACAATTAGAACCCCAGGCATAACAGGGTTCCCGGGAAAATGTCCCTGAACAAAGAAACTATCTTTCTTAACATTTACAATAGCAATAGCTGAAGAAAGTTTTTCAATATCGTGCAACTCATCAATAAGAAGCATTGGCTCTCTATGTGGTAATAATTCAGCAATTTGTTTTTTGTTGAGAAATTTTTTTGTCATTTATTGAATTTTAAATTGGTTAATATCCTTATTTATTATTTTAATAATTTCATCTGTTATATCAAGTTCAGTTTTTCCTATAACAAGATCTCTTTTTTTTAATATCATTGATATTGATTTATCATTTGAATAACTCACTAGTATTGGATTAATTAGTTTAAGTAATTTGTTCGTACTGTCAATTCTTAACTTATTAAAATCATTGTTGATTTTTTCTCTATTATCATTGTAACTTTTAATTTCTAATTTCAGCTTATTAACGTTCGATTGAAAATCGACCTCTGATAATATGTTTTTTTGTGAAATTAGTTTAGTTTCTTGTTCTTTTATTTTTTTAGCTTCACTTTCAAATTTTTTTGAGTTTTGTGAACTAAGGATGTTAAGTTGACTCATAATTGATGAGCCTGGTTTTGATATTGAGATAACTTTATCCATGTCAATAAATGTTATAGTTGTGTTTGCTATTGCAAAATTAAATTGAAAAAAATAAATGAATAATATTATAAGTACTTTTTTCATTAAAAAGTAGTTCCCAAGTTAAATCTAAACGATTCAGTTATATCATTTTTACCCTTTGTAATAGGTTCAGATAAAGAAAAGTTTAGTGGGCCTATAGGAGTAAAAAAATCAACCCCTATACCAATAGAAGATCGAATTTTATTATCATCATTAATAGCAATATCATAATCAACACCCCAAATACTTGCAGCATCAAAGAAAAGAGAGAGATTTGTATTTTGAAAGTTGGGTAAAATTTGCGGTAGTGTAGTAGCAGCATTAAATGCTAGAGCATAATTACCACCAATAAAGTCTGTACCATCTTTTGGACCCACTTTTCCACTTTCAAATCCTCTTAGTCTGCTTGAAGGTAGGAAGAGTCTGTCTGATAACTTGACGTTTTTACCCGTAAGAGAGTTTGTTGCTGATGCAAAAATTCCATAAGATGCAACATTTTCATTGAGCCATTCATTATAAAATTTTAAATCGTATGTATTTGTTAAAGTATAACTTTCACTAATTAATGGAACATTTTGAGTAAATCTACTTCTAAAACCGTCGGTTGGTTGAAATTTTTGATTTCTTAGATCATAATCAAAAGTGTAATTAAAAAAAGTATCGAAATATGACCCTTCTTGTTTTCTTAATGTGGCAGTTGCAGTGCTATCGGTAGTTAATTTTTCGATAAAAGTAGACGTACCAAGATTTAAATATAGGTTGTCATAATATTCAAATCTACTTCCAATTGTAACTCCTGACTTATTTGATTCATAACCAAAAGTTTTTAAACGATCCGTAGATCTGCTTTCTACTGATAAATTTAAAGATCTATTTGAACCATTGTAATTTGGGTTATTTAAAGAAATAATACCCTTAACTGCTTCTTTACTAATAGATAAATCTGTACCAAAATCAATCCCACGACCAAGAAAGTTATTTTCTTTAACACCAAATGCAACTGTGCCACCACCAGTACCAATACCTGCTCCAGCCATAATTTCTCCAGTAGGTTTTTCGTCAACAGTTATGTTTATAATTTTTTGGTTTTGCAGTGTTCCATTTGTAATTTGATCCTCAATTTTACTAAAAAAGTTTAGTGCTTTTAAGTTGTTTAAAGTTTTTTTGTGCAGCAATTCATTAAATGCATCACCCTCATCAACAGAAAATACATTTCTCAAAACTTCTTCTTGAGTAACATTATTTCCAAATATATTTATTTTTTCTACATAGAATTTTTGAGATTCGTCAATATTAAAGGTTAAATTAATTAAATTATTATTAACCTCTTCATTAACTGTTGCTTTTAAAAATTCATATTGTTCATTTAAAACAATGTTATCTATTTCATTTAAAATTTTATCAATTGAATTTAATGAATAATCTTGACCTTTAAGATCAGAAAACATTTTGGTTAATTTTTCAAAATTTTCAAGATCATAATCAATAGGAAGTTTTAAAATAAGATCATTAAAAAAATATTTATTTCCAGAAGTTATATTGTAAATAAGTTCAAATTCATTATTTCCTAAATAGTTAGCAAATGAAGAATCAATTTTTATATTATAATACCCTTTGTTTTTATAAAAATTGTTCATTAATCTTTTATCAAAATTAATTAAATTTTCATTTAAAAACTTTTTACCAGATATAATTTTCCAAAATTTATACTCTTCACTAAGAATTATATTTCTCAATGTGCTATCTTTAAATTTTTTATCACCAATAAATGAAATCTTGGATATTTTAGCCTTCTTGCCTAAATCAATCTTGTAGAAAAGGTCAATTTTATTATCTCCTAAATCTTGATATGACGAAGTGATTTTAGAAAAATAATATCCATCATCTTTAAGGAATTTTAAAATAAGAACCTCATCAACTTTAATTAAATCTAGATTAAATGAAGATCTATTTTTTAAAGATAGAATTTCATATAAATCTTCTTCTGTTGCTTTTCTTTTAATTCCCTCGATAAATACAGTTTGAATTATTGGATTTTCAATAACCTCAATAATTAAATTCTTATTTTGAATTTTAACAACAACATCTTTAAAAAATCCGGATTCATATAATTTTTTTAAAATGTCATTAATAGAATCTTCACCTAAAGACCGCTCATTAGTTAGTTCTGAAAAAACAAGTATAGTTTCATCTGATATTCTTTCATTACCATTAATTAGGATGTTCTCAAATTCTTCAGACTTTAATGACGAAGTGAGAAAAATTATTATAGTTAAAATTTGAAAAATGTATTTAAACATAAAGACCTTATACACTTGTAGTGCTAATTTTTAAACTGACATAATCAGCTAATTTCTCAATTTGATCGATAGTTTTTGGTCTAATTTTAATAAATTTTTTGAATTCTTTACGGCTTAAGAATCTTAAAAGTTTTTTTGAAATATCAGTAAACTTTATTTCATTTTTTAAAAATTTATTTACCAAACTGTCATTGGCACTCACAATAATAGTTTCAAAAAGAGAATCTTCATTTTTTAATGAATTGATTATTTTAATCAATGGATATCTATTTTTATCAATTTTTTTAAGATCTAAATTATTTAAAGTTTTAATATTGAGAGGATTAGATTTGATTTTATAATTTTCTTCTTGATACAATGAATTAAAAATAGGTATTGTCATGTTCGTATCATGTATAAGTAATTTTGTTAAGCCATTATCGAATTTAACTATGGCATGTAAATATGATTGTGGATGAATTAGTATTTCAAGTTGATTATATTTTAATTCAAATATCTTTTTTGCCTCAATAACCTCAAAAACTTTATTCATCATAGTAGCAGAATCTATTGAAATTTTTTTACCCATAGACCAATTGGGATGCCTTAGTGCTTTTTGAGGTGTTATATTGGGAAATTCATTTAATGGAAGCTCTCTAAAAGGCCCACCCGAAGCTGTTAGGTAAATCTTTTCAAAATTTTTGTATTTTTTATTATCTATCAAAGACCATATAGAAAAATGTTCTGAATCAACTGGAATAAATTTTGTCTTGTATTGATTTAATTTTTTTTTAATTAAGTTCCATCCGCATATAATTGATTCTTTATTGGCTATGACAATAACTTTGGTAAACTTTATAATATCCAATGTTGGTTTTAATCCTTGAAAACCTGTAATTGCACTCATGGTATAATCAGCTTTTTTTGTTTTAAAGATTTGTTTTAATGAATTAAAATTATTATAAATATTGATATTTTTGTTTTTAATAATTTTTTTTGCTTTTAAAAATGAATTTTGATCAGTGATTATTAAATTCTTAACATTAAAGAATTTAGCTTGTTTAATTAATTTTTTATAATTTTTATTTGCTGATATTAATTGAATATTAAAATTTTTTTTATCTTTTTTAATTATATTGAGCAATGATGTACCAATAGACCCTGTTGAACCAAAAATAACTATTTTTTTCATATCAAAATATAGTGAATAATAAAATTCCTACTGGTATTGCAAAAATTATCCCATCTACCCTGTCAAGAAAGCCTCCATGCCCTGGCAGCAAATCACTTGTATCTTTAACTTTAGCTTTACGTTTAAGTAGAGAAATAAATAAATCACCTAATTGTGAGCTTATTGATATTGTTATTGTGATTAAGGATAAAATTAAAAAATTATTAAAAATTAAATACTCATAAAAAAAAGGTATTAAAGCTAACGAAAATAACAATGCTCCAATAGACCCTGAGATGGTCTTATTGGGACTTATTTTTATGAGTTTTTTACCTTTAAAAGTCTTACCGAAAACTAAACCCCCAATATCTGACAATATTGCCACTAGTACAGAATACAATAAATACAGCTTTAAATTAGGGTAATAAGACTCAATACCAAATATAAAATAAACTAATAATGATAGATATAACAATGATATTGTTTTGTATATTGCTCTTAGAAGTCTATCTTTTATTTTTTTTTTTGGAAAAATTTTTGAAATTAAAGCATAAAATTCAATCCAAACAATCATTGCTATAACTATTAATGCACTAATCATAACAAAGGTGTAAAAGTACATTGCTGCAAGGCAAGAAATCAATAATATTGATGTAATAATTCTTTTTTTTAATTCATTGCTCATTAGATTGATCCAAAATTTCTTTTTATTAATTTAAATTTATTTAATATTTTCTTAAAATCATTACTTTGAAAATCTGGCCATAATTTTTTTTCAAAGAAAATTTCTGTATATGCCACCTGCCATAGCATAAAATTACTTAATCTATGTGTGTTTCCTGTTCTTATCAAGATATCAGGATCTATTATATTTTTCGTAAATAAATTTTTATCAATATTATTTTCATTTATTTTAATTTTTTTTTTATTGATGCTCTTTATAGAGTTGATTAGCTCATTTTTGGAACCATAATTTAAAGCAACATTTACCTGTAGAGATAAATTTTTTGATGTTTTTAATTCTGAATTTTTTATAAGTTTTTTTAATTTGATTGGTAACTTATTTATTTCACCAATAAATTTTAATTTGATATTTCTTTTAATTAAGCTGTCAATTTTATTAGTTAAAAAATTTTCTAATAAGTTAAATAGAAAATTTATTTCCTTTTTTGGTCTTTTCCAATTTTCAGTTGAAAAGGTATAGAGTGTTAAATATTTAATATTTATCTTTAGACATTCATTAATAATAGATTCAACACTATTTAAGCCTGCTCTATGACCAGCATTTCTTGAATTTTTGTGTTTGATTCCCCATCTACCGTTTCCATCCATAATAATGGCAACATGCTTAACTGGGTTCATATTGTCATTATTTCTTTTTCTTTAGTCTCCACTTTTAGGTCAATTATTTTAATATGATTGTCAGTAAATGTTTGTACTATTTTTTCATATTTTTTTTCGTCGTCTTCACCAATCTCTTTATTCTTAAGAAGGTTTTTTAAATCATCATTTGCTTCTCTTCTGATATTTCTTATTGATACTTTGCATTTTTCCCCCATAGATTTAATTACTTTTTTTATTTCCACTCTTCTTTCTTCACTTAAATCGGGTACTGGAAGCCTGATCAACTGACCATCAATTTGAGGATTTAAGCCTAATCCAGATTTTTTTATAGCAGAATCTACTAAAGGTACATTGTTAGAATCCCAAACTTGGATATTAATCATTCGGGCCTCAGGTGTTGTTATGCTTGCAACTTGATTTATAGGCATAGCTTGCCCATAAACATCTACTTTAACAAGATCAAGCATCGCAGCATTGGCTCGACCAGTTCTTAAAGATGTTAATTCTTTTGAAAAAACCTCAATGGTTTTGTGCATTTTTTGATTATATATTTTATCATCAAACATTTATTCACCAATTTTTAATCTGCAAAAATCTTTAATTTTCAAACCGGAGATATTAAGGTCGTTAACAATGTCTTGAACTTTCTTTTTGGGCTCCATTACCCAAGCTTGAGATAATAAAGAATTTTCTTCTTTAAATTTGTTCATTTTACCTAGGCTAATTTTTTGAACAATATCATCTGGTTTTCCAGAACTTTTTAACTCTTCGGTAACAAGCTCCAATTCTTTTTGTAACAAATCCTTATCAATAGAATCAGTGTTTAGTGATAATGGGTTAGATGCAGCTATATGCATTGCTAACTGTTTTCCAAAAGTTTTTATTAAATCTGAACTCTCATTAACCTCAAGAGACACAATAACAGATAGCTTGGATAAATTATCTTTTACCACTGTATGTAAGTAATTAAAATTTTTAGATCCAGAATTATTAAATGTCTTAACTCTTCCAATTGTTATTTTTTCACCCATCTTAGCGATAAGAGCAACTAAACTATCCTCAACTGATTCACCATTAAACATTTTAGATTTTTTTAATTTGTCTAAATCAGATTCGGATTGATTATTTAATTCACTCAATTCTTTTGCAAAATAAACAAAATCATCATTTTTTGCTACAAAGTCTGTTTCACAATTAATTTCAATAACTGAAATTTTATTTTCATCACCAGATGTTGCGATAACTCCTTCTTTAGCATCTCTTAACATTTTTTTAGATGCTTTTGAAATTCCTTTAACTCTTAAAATTTCAACAGCTTTATCTAAATCTCCGCCAGACTCTTTAATTGCAAGATTGCAATCTTTAAATCCAGCACCCGTTGCTTCACGTAATTGTTTAACTTTCTCTATATCACTCATATTAGTTTAATTTGTCCTTATCTTTCTTTGCAAATTTAGCATCTAGTTTTTCTCTATCAATTTCTTGAACGGTTTTAGTAGATAGCTCTTTCAATTTAACATCATCAACATCTGGCTTGTCATCAATTTTCGATGGTGCAGCTTTTTTTGCATTTTCAATAGTTTCTTTTACTAGATTGCAGTAAAGATCAATTGCTCTTCTAGCATCATCATTTCCTGGTATTGGAAAATCTATTCCATCAGGATTTGAGTTGCTATCAAGTATAGCACAAATTGGAATACCCAATTTAGACGCTTCTGCAATAGCTAAAGATTCGTAGTTAGTATCAATAATAAAAACTAAATCAGGAACTTTTTTCATTTCTGCAATTCCTCCAAGGGCTCTTTCTAGTTTATCTTTTTTGACACTCATTTTTAGTAATTCTTTTTTTGTAAAACCTCTATTTTCAGCAACAAGATCGGCTTCATATTTTTTCATTTTTTTAATAGATCCAGAAATTGTTCCCCAGTTAGTCAGCATACCACCCAACCATCTATAATTTACAAAATATTGACCAGTTTCTTTTGCAACTTCAGCAATAGCTTCTGATGCCTGTTTTTTGGTTGATACAAAAAGTATTTTGCCGTTATTGGCAATTGTGTTGTAAACTTTTTCTAAAGCTAGATTTGTAAGCTCTAATGTTTGAGTTAAATCAATAATGTGTATTGAGTCTCTTTTTCCAAAAATGTATTTTTTCATTTTTGGGTTCCATCTTAAAGTCTTGTGACCTAAGTGAACTCCTGCTTCTAATAGTTGTTGGATAGTTAGACTTGGTATTTTCATATTTATTCCCGGTTAAGCCACCACAGTAATTTCCATTTAAGGACCGGAGGTATAAAACCACAAACTGTGTGCGTGTTAATTTAATTTAAGAGTTATTTACAAATTATTTAGAAAACAAACAAGTCTTTTTTACTGTATTATTGTTGAAATATCATTGTTTCTTAGGATATTTATAGTTTTTCTATCAATAAAACGCTTACCTTTAAGTTTAAAGCTAATATTGTTATTATCATTTTCTAAATTAATTTTTACTTCAGTTGTTCCCTCTTCTTTCAATAAGTCAGATATTTTGTCGATATCTTCTGTGGATTTAATATTAAAAATAATTTCACCAACTGGCTTATTGAACAAATCTTTAAGAGAGGCAATTTTTTGAACATTAATTCTTTTAAATTTATTCTCATCATTAGAAATTGTTTTAATTAAAGTAATAATTAGAGAGTTTCCTTCAATTAAAACTTCTCTATTGAGTTCAAGAATATCTGAAAAAACAAAAAGTTCAAATACACTTGTTAGATCAGTAAATTTTATAACACCATATGAGTTTCCTTTTGCTGTTTTCCGTTCTGTAATCTTTAAGAGAGTAGCAGCAATATTTACATCTTTGATATTGTCTTCTAAATTAAACTTTAAGTAGTCAACAATTTTATAATCATCAAAAATTTCCTTAAATTGATTTAATGGATGATCGGATATAAAGAAACCAACGGCCTCAAACTCCCTTGAAAGTCGATCTTCAAATTTCCAATCTTCGACATTTAGGATAATTTTATTATCTTGTTCTTCATCCGCATCAAATAAATCTATTTGATTGGCAGCTTTGTTTTCGTTAATATTTTTAGTTTTCAAAATAAAATTGGGAATTGAATTAAATAAAGCTTGTCTATTTTTTTCTATACCATCGAAAGCTCCCGCTTTAACCAACCCTTCTAATTGAAGTTTATTAATGTCCTTAGGATTAACTCTATTTAAAAAATCATTAATTGATTTAAATGCACCATTCATCAGTCTTTCTTTAACTACATTGGAGATTGCTTCAAAACCAACGCTCTTAATTCCACCTAAAGCATAGTAAAAATTTTCATCATCAAATTTAAAATCAGCAAAGCACTTGTTTATGTCAGGTCTTACAACGTTAATATTTATTCTTTTAAGCTCTTCATGAAATTCACTTAATTTATTTTGATTTGATATATCCATAGTCATTGAGGCTGCAAAAAATTCTTTAGGATAATAAGTTTTTAGAAAAGCTGTTTGATAGGAAATTATAGCATATGCGGCTGCGTGACTTTTATTAAAACCATACTCGGCAAACGGTTCAATTTTTAAAAAAATACTCGCGGCTACATCTTTGCTAATACCATTTTTAAGTGCCCCCGCTATAAAACCTTGTTTTTGTTTTTTTAATTCTGCCCTTTTCTTTTTACCCATTGCTCTTCTTAGAATGTCTGCTTCACCAGCTGTAAAACCGGATAATTTTTGAGCAATTTGCATTACTTGTTCTTGATATATTATAACTCCATATGTAGGTTTAAGAATGTCCTCTAATAGGGGATGTAAATAATCTGGAGTTTGTCTTCCGTGTTTACAATCATTGTATAAGGGAATATTGCTCATTGGACCCGGTCTATACAAAGCAACTAAAGCAATGATATCCTCAATATGATTGGGCTTCATTTGTAGTAATGCATCGCGCATTCCAGCGCTCTCTACTTGAAATAACCCCACTGTGTTCCCCAATGAAAGTAACTCAAAAACTTTTTGATCATCAAAATCTATCTCTTCAATATTGAAGTCTTTAATATTTTTTTTAATCAATTTTTGAGTTCTATTTATAACTGTTAAAGTTTTTAATCCTAAAAAATCAAATTTAATTAATCCAGCATTTTCAGCTGAATACATGTCAAACTGAGTGGAGGGTAATAGAAGATCTGCAGAAACATCTTTATATAATGGAACTATTTCTGTTAATTTTCTGTCAGCTATAACAACGCCCGCAGCATGTGTTGCAACATTCCTATTAAGTCCTTCTAATTTTAATGAAAGATCAGTTAGTTTTTTAACACGAGAATCTTCATTTACTAGTTTTTGAAGTCTTGGTTCATTATTTATACACTCTGTTAAACTTTGTGGTCGTGAAGGATCAAATGGTATCATTTTAGTGATACTATCAACAAAGCCATAAGGTAAACCTAAAACTCTACCAACATCTCTTATAACCATTCTTGCTTTTAATTTTCCAAATGTAATTATATGGGCAACGCTGTCTTTATATTTTGTAGTTAAATAT
>Ga0208646_1000627_pt1 | contig 21417 bp, 21 predicted proteins | sample AntAceMetag02UK8_FD_184762 | JGI IMG/M metagenome (GOLD analysis project Ga0208646, IMG submission 184762) | Saline lake microbial communities from Ace Lake, Antarctica - Antarctic Ace Lake Metagenome 02UK8 (SPAdes) (version 2) | ecosystem: Environmental > Aquatic > Non-marine Saline and... | reverse complement strand
ATCATCATCACGCACTGGTCTTGATGGCTGGGTTGTTTCTGTTAAAGCAAAAAATAGAAGGAGAACAAGAGGCACCATTAATGAGTGTCAGAGATGCAAGAATCTTAGTTATTGTCAGCCTTTTTGGCACCCCAGAAGATGTGGAAACAAGATTAGATCAGATGAACACAAGGCATCTAAAAAGACAACAAGATATCGATAGAAACTACAAAAAAGAGCAAGAAACTTAACTTCGTAAAGTAGAATTAAATTACTTCAAACCTCCTCCGATCATGAAAAATCTGTTGCTAATCATTCTTGGCCTATTATTCTTTACTGCTACGCAAGCCCAACAGTTCAAAGCATTGGTCTTTTCCAAAACGGCAGGCTGGCACCATGAGTCAATTAACGAAGGTGTGGATGCGCTCAGATTGATGGCAAAAAGAAATAATTTCAGCCTTGACTGGGAAGAAAATGCTGATCGAGTGTTCGAAGAAAATTACTTAAAAAAGTATGACGTTGTGATATTTCTAAACACCACAGGGGATATTCTTAACGATGAACAGCAGGTCGTTTTTGAAAAGTTTATTCAATCAGGCAAAGGGTTCGTGGGGATTCATAGCGCATCGGATACTGAGTACGATTGGCCGTGGTACAATGAACTGGTTGGTATGATGTTTTACATTCATCCCGAGCAGCAAACAGCGCTCATCAAGGTAGAAGAACCCAATTTCCCAGGCATGCAGTTGATGCCAAAAACACGCTGGTGTACTGATGAATGGTATGAGTTTGGAGAGCTCAAATCGGACAATCTCCATTACTTGGTCAGTGTGGATGAGTCAACGTACGATTTTAAAGCCGAATGGGGGGATAAAAAAGCAAAAGGAATGGGCTTTCATCCCATTTCTTGGTATCACGAGTTTGATGGAGGTAGATCATTTTATACAGCCATGGGACACATTCCAAGTACCTTTTCCGATGCTACTTTCCTCGAACACATCTATGGTGGCATATTCTGGAGTGCAACAGGAAAGGGTGTAATGCCTAGTGAGTGATTGCCTGTTTGATCTCTTATGGCTTATTATAAAAGCCTACTTAGCGGCTGTTCATAATGTCCGATTTTTGCGTGGCGCTTGTTTTCAAAAAGATCATTTATTGCATGTAAATTATGCCAAAGCGACTATTCTATGAACAGTACACCTTCTACAAACTCCACAAGCTTTGATCTCGAACATGATGAATCAGACGCATAATGTTCGAGTTCAAGGCTAATTATCGCTTGTCCATAAAGTCAGCGCCTTATCTAGAATTTTCACAATCAAGGCATGTGAGAGAGAAAAAATCAGAGTTGTCTTGTGGCAATCGGTCTGCCGAAGCAGAGCATTTTTTCGACGAACACAACGCAGCGTGTGGACATTATAGACAGACGCTAACTAAAGCCTGATTCTCACCTATCCCAGATTGATAGTTTCCCCTTGCTTAGCAATGGTATATGGTTGGTTATACCATCTTTTACCCGTTGCTTGATACATGGCATTTGCAACTGCCGCAGCGATTGGCGGTAGCGACGGTTCGCCTAGTCCTGTAGGGTCAATGCCATTTTCAACAAAGAAAACTTCTATGGACTCAGGCGCTTCCATGTGTCTGATCAACTTATACCGATCAAAGTTCTTTTGAATAGGCGCGCCATTTTCGAAGGTCATTTGACTATACATAGTATGCCCAATGCCGTCAATAATTCCACCCTCTATTTGATTGATGGCGCCTTCTCGGTTGACGACAATGCCACAATCCACGCCACACCACACTTTTTTAATTTTATACTTGCCAGCATCTTTCACCACATCTACAATCTGCGCTACGTAAGAGTTGTGACAGTAATAGGCTGAGACACCTCGGTATACCCCTTCTTGCTTTTGATCCCATTTTGCTTTTTCTCGAATGAGCTTGAGCACACCAGCATACCGTGATGGGTCGTAATCATTTTGCTCCCCAACGGAATTATTTATGGCCTTTTCAAAGAGCGATAATCTGAAATCTATTGGGTCTTTACCAGCGGCCTCTGCCACCTCATCAAGAAATGATTGTTCGGCTCCCGCAGTGAAGTTGGACCTTGGAGCTCTCCAAGCACCCGTAGAGATATTGCTTTCAACACCAACGTTTTCGATCTTATAATTCTCCACGGTTCCTGCCGGAAAACGATCCTGAAATAGTGGGCTATTAGGAATGCCTGCTCCTTTTGCTTGAAAAGAAAGCAACTCACCATTTTCGTTGATTGCCGCTTTATAGTTGACACGATAGGCTGGGCGATAGGTGCCCTGCGTCATGTCATCTTCTCTCGAGTAAATCAGTTTTACCGGGCCGCCAATCTTTTGAGAAATGGCTGCTGCTTCCATGGCAAAATTCCCATATAGCCTTCTTCCAAATCCTCCGCCCATTCGAGTCATTTCGATAGAGATATTCTCCTCGGGCATTTTGAGTAAAGTAGAAATAGATTTTCTTAAAAACTCGGGGGTTTGAATTGGCCCCACCAAAAGAGCTTTTTCTGCAGTGACATTAGCAAAGAAATTCATGGGCTCCAAAGTGTTGTGCGCCAGGAAAGGTGCGCTGAATGTCTGATCTATCACCTTGAATGCGCTTTGCTCTGCTTTATCTGGGTCACCATCCTGACGGGCTACTTCTCCTGATTGGGAAAGCGCTGTGATTAATTTTTCGGCATGATTTTCACTATTTTCAGGAGTAGTTTCCTGTTCCCACGCTAGCTTGAGCGCTTTTTTGGCTTTCATCACTTGCCATGTAGTCTCGCCTGTGATGACGACCAACTCATGAAAAGCATTGACGTCCGACCATTGTTTTTCTTCGGTAAAAGTATTGATGGTGAAAATGTCTTTAATTCCTTTGAGGGCTTTTGCTTCCGAGGCGTCCATCGATTTGAGTTTCATCCCGAAGGCAGGAGCATGTGTTATCATGGCGATGGTTGCGCCATCCTCCATATAGTCAATTCCGAAGAGGGATTCGCCGATGACTATTTTACTTGCATCAACATTTTTCACATTCTTGCCAATGAGCTTGAAGTCTTTGGGATCCTTCAAGGTTATTTCTTCAGGCATAGGAATGGAGACTGCTTCCATGGCGATCGCTCCATACCCGATGGTTTCCCCAGATAATTTATTCGTGATTACACCTTTATCCGTCTCAAGATCTCCTATTGTCACTTGCCATTTTTTGGCAGCAGCTTCCATCAAGAGTCGTCTGGCAGCCGCGCCGGCCATGCGTAAGCTGTTCCAGCTTTTGCGAATAGATTGACTACCTCCAGCAATCTGTCGGGAATACTTTTCGGTATCCAAACCTGCTTGTACTACCCTGACCATTTTCCAGTCTACATCCAGCTCCTCTGCAACAATCAGCGGCATGGATGTTTTTACGTTTTGTCCTATTTCAGGGTTTGGGGAAAAAATCGTAATTTCTCCATTATCGGCAATTTTGATGAAGGCATTGATATTGAACCATTCCTCGGGTATACTGATCATTTCTCCGGGGGAACTGCAGGAGGCGAGCCAGCTAAACCCAATCATGATTCCGGCACTCCCAGCGGCGGATACTTTTAGAAAAGACCTTCTATTAATCGATGTTTTTATAATTGTCATGTCAGAGGGAGATTAGAGGTTTTTGGCGGCTGTTTCGACAGCTTTGTTGATCCTAGTATACGTTCCACATCGACAGATATTACCATTCATAGCGACAGCAATTTCTTTCTTGGTGGGATTGGGGTTTTGTTGAAGAAAGGCCGAAGCATTCATGATTTGACCCGACTGACAATATCCACATTGAGGGACGTCATGTTCTAACCACGCTTTTTGTACAGGATGATCGCCTTTTTCCGATAACCCTTCTATAGTGGTAAGTTCCATTTCGCCAACGGCGGAGATGGGTATTGAACAAGACCGGACAGCAGTTCCATTGGCATGAATCGTACAGGCGCCACATTGGGCGATTCCACATCCATATTTTGTACCCACTAATTTTAAATGATCTCTAAGAACCCAGAGAATAGGGGTATCTGATTCTATGTCCAGTTGATGTTTTTTTCCGTTTACTTTAATTGTGTAAGCTGCCATAATGTTGGGTTTTTCGCAACTGAATATACATAGACCTTTGTTAAATAATACCTTAATCTTATATTAAACCAACGTATAATTATGTGAGCGGGGAGTTGCTGATGTATATTTAAAAGTTTAAAATTAATATCATGATTATGAAAGACGAGATTGATTATTCCATAAAATCTCTGATGAAAATTGTGCCTCAAATTGGCGTTTTAAGTTGGATTGGCGTTCGGAAAGTAAGGAAGCAACCGCTTACGAGCTTGGAAGAAGTGAATGTCTCGGTGGATGGTGGATTGGAGGAGGATCATTTTACTTCAACGAAAAATAAAAAGCGTCAAGTAACGCTTATTCAGCAGGAGCATTTGGCTGCCGTAGGTTCTATTCTTGGCCATGCAGAGGTTGATCCTTTATTGACAAGAAGAAACCTCGTTGTAAAAGGGATCAACTTGTTTTCGCTTTGCAATCAGCAATTTACCATTGGAGAAGTCGTCTTAGAAGGAACGGGGTATTGTCATCCGTGTACCCGAATGGAGGAAAACCTCGGTGCAGGTGGTTATAACGCCATGAGAGGACACGGTGGCATCACGGCGAAGGTGATAAAAGGAGGTTCCATAAAACTCGGAGATTCCATTTCTTTGATTTAGCGTTTGATGATCAAAAAACCCATTTACCTAGACTATAATGCGACAACACCTGTTGATCCTCAGGTGTTGGAGGTTATGTGGCCCTATTTCACTGAAAAATATGGGAATGCAGCGAGCATACAGCATATGTTTGGTTGGGAAGCGGAAGAGGGCGTTGACTTGGCAAGCACGGAAGTAGCTGATTTAATAGGCGCTAAGTCTGGTGAAATCATATTTACTTCCGGCACAACAGCGTCCATTAATATGTTTATTGAGGGTGTTTGCTCCGCACAATCGATCACTGAAAGCCATATCATTACTTGTGTGACTGAGCACAAAGCAGTGTTGGATTGTTGCGATGAACTCGAAAAAAAAGGCGCGACCATTACCCGACTTGGAGTAGATTCATTTGGATTGATCGATTTGGCGGAACTGGAGGAGGCGATAACCGACGAAACAAGATTGATAGCTATTATGCATGCCAATAATGAGTTGGGGGTACTTCAGTCCATCCGGGAAATAGCTGCTATTGGACATAAATTCAACATTCCGATTTTCTCAGATGCGACGCAATCTGTGGGAAAAATTCCAATGGATGTAAGGGAGTTGAATGTTGATGCCATGGCTTTTTCCTCTCACAAGCTTTATGGGCCAAAAGGTGTCGGCGCTTTATATATTAATAAAAAGTCCAACCGAATGGGCGCTCCAATGATGGCTGGCGGTGGTCATGCTGGCGGATTTAGATCGGGCACTTTAAATGTGCCAGGAATTGTTGGTTTTGGGAAGGCTTGTCAGCTTTGCCAAGATCAGCAAGAGGAAGAAACGCTTCGATTAGGGGAATTTAGAGCTTATTTAGAAAATGAATTAGGGGAGATTGAGGGTGTCACGATCAATGGTAAAAAGGCACCCAGGTTGGCGCATGTATCAAATATCTCTTTCCGCAATATCGATGCGAGCAGATTGATTAGACTTTTGAAAGGGTTGGCGGTTTCGCAAGGATCTGCTTGTACTTCATCTGTTATGGAGCCGTCCCATGTATTGAAGGCCATTGGATTATCGGACGATCTCGCCTTAGGTGCGCTCCGAATATCTCTCGGGCGGTTCACCACAATGGACGAGGTAAAAGAAGCCGTCAGAGCTATCAAAGAAGCGGTTGAGCAATTACGATCTCCAGCTTAATGCGTGAAGTGGAGGCCATATTATCTTCTTATGAATCTGCAAAAAAGGCAGGATTAGCCTGCGTACTTGCGACCGTCGTTCATGTGGAGGGCTCGTCTTATCGAAGAGCTGGCGCAAGAATGTTGGTAGATGAAAATGGGTTGATGACAGGAGCGATCAGTGGAGGCTGTCTCGAAGGAGATGCGCTAAGAAAAGCCCTTCATGCCCTTTATCAAAATCAAATAAAACTGATCACTTATGATACGAGTGATGAGGCCGATGCGGTGATTGGCGCTCAGCTCGGATGTAATGGCGTAATCCAAGTGTTGTTTGAGCCGTTGGATTATGACGATCTTCAAAATGCGGTAAGTCTTCTAAAGAAAGCTACGGAGGAAGAAGGCATGATGGTCATTGGGACTTTTTTTAATCTGCAAAAAGCCAAAGTACAGGGAGGAACACAACTCCTCGTAGATGATCGTTTGACTTTGACTTTTGAGGTACCAGATCACCGAATGGTAACCCAACTTAAAGCTGATTGTGCGCGCGTGCTCAAAGAGGGCTCCTCTTTATTTAGAGAATATATCTTGGGGAAAGAGAAAGAATATGTATTTCTCGAAGCTTTTTTGCCTCCCATCAAATTAGTGATTGTAGGAGCCGGAAATGATGCGCAAGTTCTCGCCCAGATGGCTGATATGTTGGGTTGGAAAATTGTCGTGACCGATGGTAGACCGTCCTATGCCAATTCATCAAGGTTTGTGGGCGCTTGTGAGATCATTGTGACAAGGCCAGAAAAAATACTTGAAGAAGTGGTGCCTGATACCCGTACGGCATTTGTCTTGATGACTCACAATTATAATTATGATTTAGCGGTACTTAAGCTGTTGTTAGGCATTTCGGCCGTTCCATATATTGGAATCCTTGGCCCTCGTAAGAAATACGACAGGATGCTGAACGATTTGAACAAAGAGAATATTAATCCTAGTCCGGAAGATTTTGATCGCATATTTGCACCTGTAGGATTGGCGCTGGGAGCGGAGACTTCAGCAGAGATTGCTTTATCGATATTGTCTGAGATTCAGGCAGTATTCACCAAGACGAATGGTTCTTCGTTAAAATTCAAACCGGGACCCATTCATTTGAAAAAAAATAGCGACTTTAAAAAGGCAGTCATTGAGTAACACAAAATTCATTGGTGTCATCATTTTAGCAGCGGGATCATCATCAAGATTGGGACATCCGAAACAATTGGTGCGATATCGAGGAAAAACTTTACTTCAGCACACTATGGATGTCCTAGAACAAGATTTTTTTCATCCTAAAATTGTCGTGCTAGGCGCCAATGATGCCACCATAAGAAAAGACTTAAAAACGCAATCTTTCCAACTAATTACCAATCCTGATTGGGCAGAAGGAATGGCCAGCAGTTTAAAGCAAGGCCTAAAACATGCGCTGGAATTATTTCCCGATTTGGATGCCATTGTGGTAAGTGTGAGCGATCAACCGGGTGTTCGTGATGAACTTTTCAAGAGCATCATACAGCTGTATTCCCACGGGGTTAAAATTGTCGCATCAAAATATCAAGAGGCTGTGGGTGTTCCGGTGCTTTTTGACAAACAATTTTTCACATCAATACTCAAGTTGAGTGGTGATCAAGGGGCAAAAAGTATCATGAAGGCAAATTTGGATCAGGTGCAGTATGTGGATTTTGATTTGGGCTGGTTGGATATTGATAAGCCGGAGGATATTGATACACTCAATCAATTGGATGCATAGTCTTCCTGAGTTAAATTCGAATGATGATGATTAAAGTAAAATATTTTGGAGCGATTGCAGAGGTTACGGGAGTTTCGGAAGAGGTTTTGGTTCTTGAAGCAGTTGATTCAAGTGTACAGAAGTTGAGTGCTTTTTGTCTTCAGAAATATCCTCAGATCGGGAATTTGTCATTTCAGGTTGCCGTGAATCAAAAAATAAGTAGCAACACGGAGTTATCAGAGAATGATGAGGTTGCCTTTTTACCTCCTTTCGCCGGAGGCTGATATGGCTAACTTGAATCGATATGACCGGCAGATAAAACTGTCAGAAGTGGGTTTTGAGGGCCAGCAAAAAATCCACCAAGCCAAGGTGTTGGTCATTGGATTGGGCGGGTTGGGATGTCCCGCAGCGCAATATCTTGCTGCATCGGGAGTTGGACATTTGGGACTCATCGATCATGATGTCGTTAACATTACGAATCTGCATCGACAGATTCTGTATGCAGAAAAGGATGTGGGACAACCCAAAGTAATTGTCGCCAAAAGCGTTCTTGAAGCGCTCAATAGTGAGATTAAGGTGACGGCTTATGTGGAGCCACTGACCGTAGAAAATGCGGTAGCGCTTATTGCCGAATACGATATTGTTCTTGATGGAACGGATAACTTCCAGACTAAATACCTCATCAATGATGCATGTTTGCTGGCTGATAAGCCATTTGTGGGTGCTTCTATCTATAAGTATCAAGGTCAGCTTTCCGTTTTCAATTTCCGAGGAGGACCTTCCTACAGATGTTTGTATCCCCATCATCATTTAACTGACAATAATAACTGTGAGGAAACGGGTGTTTTGGGCGTTTTGCCAGGTATTTTGGGGACTATGCAGGCGGCTGAAACTTTAAAAATGATTTTGGATATCGGGGCTGTGCTCCATGGTAAGTTGAAATTTATAGATGTGTTGGCTCAGTCCGATCAAACCATTCTTTTTGAGCGGAGCGAGGAGCAAATCAAATTGATAAAAGAAAGGCCACTACAATTGGAGACGATTATCTGTGAGCTTAAAGAAAAGAATAAAATTTATTTGGACGTAAGAGAGATTTTTGAGCAGCCACAAATTGAGGATAAACAAGTGATCCATATTCCAGTAAGTCAGCTCACCGAGCGTCTTGATGCCATTCCGACCAATGAAAAAGTATATGTTTTTTGTCAGTCGGGGAGGAGAAGTAAAAAAGCTGTTGCATACCTTACAGAGGCACATGGATTTGATAACTTGTTGGATGCTGGAAGCGTAGAATCGATATTAAAATGAGTGATAAAAAACCAAAGAAAGTATTTGTCGCAGGAGCTATTCCGCCAGAGAAGATTGCGAGTTCGATAGCAAATCATCAATCCAAAACCAATATTGGAGCGCATAGTATTTTTCTAGGCCAAGTGCGGGCAGACGAGATTGATAAAAAAATAGTGCAGGCTATAGAATACACGGCCTATGAGGAAATGGCGGAAAAAGTTTTTTATGAAATAAAAGAAGCTGCTTTTGCGCAGTTTGATATGACCTGCTGCCATATTTATCACAGTTTGGGGCGGGTCAATATTGGCGAGTTATGCCTGTTTGTTTTTACCTCATCGGCGCATCGAAAAGTGGCGATCGACGCATGCAGCTTTCTTGTAGAAGAAATAAAAGCCAAGGTGCCCATTTTTGGAAAAGAATTGTTTGAAGATCAAACGCATCAATGGAAGGCTAATAAATAATTCTTGACGGAACAGCAATGGTAGACATTACAAATAAATCGAATACTTTAAGAGAAGCTACAGCGCAGGCGATTGTGCGAGTGGGCAGTCAAGCGACCATAGACTTGATCCATGCCGATCAAATCCCGAAAGGCAATGTGTTCGAAATGTCTAAAGCGGCAGGTTTGCTCGGCGTAAAGAAAACATCAGATCTACTTCCTGATTGCCATCCGCTTCCGATAGAGTTTACGGGCATTGAATACGAAATTGACGGATTGGAAATCAAGATTTTGATGACTGTCAAAACCATCTATAAAACAGGGGTAGAAGTGGAGGCCATGCATGGGGCGAGTATTGTTGCGCTCAATATGTACGACATGCTAAAACCTGTAGATAAGCAGATAGAGATTAGTCAGATAAAACTGCTGAAAAAGAAAGGTGGTAAGTCATCTTACAAAAGGCCTGTCAATGGGCTTTCAGTAAGAATTGTTGTTTGTTCAGACAGTGTCTCTCAAGGCGAAAAGGAGGATCGAGGAGGAAAGTTGATTGTCGAAAAAATGGAGGAGTATGGCTTGCGCACAGAATATATTATTATTCCTGATGATGTGGCGACCATTGAAAAAGAGGTTAAAAATATACAAACAGACCTGCTGATATTTACTGGCGGGACGGGGGTTGGGCCAAGAGACTTTACGCCAGGTGCCGTCAGGCCATTGTTGGATGCTACGTTGCACGGAGTAGAAGAAGAGATGCGCAGATACGGTCAGGAAAGGATGAGATACGCCATGCTTTCAAGATCTGTCGCAGGAATAAAGGGCGGCAAAGTGGTATTGGCTATTCCAGGTTCTACGGGCGGTGTGTCGGATGCTCTTGATGCGCTTTTTCCACATTTATTTCACGTTTTTCATGTACTAAAAGGAGGAAACCACGGATGAGCTCAAAAATTGTAGACAAATTTGGACGCCCACATAACTATTTGCGAATTTCGCTGACAGACAGATGTAACCTGAGATGCTTTTATTGCATGCCGGAGGAAGGAATCCAGCTGATGGACAAACCAAGTATCATGACTTTGGAGGAGATCATTAGTATCGCTAAAACCTACGTGAACCTTGGCGTTGACACTATAAGGCTGACCGGAGGTGAGCCCTTGGTGAGAAAAAATGTAGACTTCTTAATCAAAGAATTAGCGAACTTGGGCGTTGGCCTTCGCATTACAACTAATGGTATTTTGCTAGATAAGTACTTCGACTTGTTCGAAGAGACAGGCCTACGAAAAATTAATATTAGCCTAGATACTTTGGACAAGGCCCAAGCAGCCTTTATTACCAAGCGGGATTATTATGACCGCATCATGAAAAACATCCAAACAGGCTTGAAGCGAGGTTTTTCGATCAAGCTCAATGTGGTGTTGATCAAAGGAGTCAATGATGCCGAAATCAATGATTTCATTGCGCTCACCAAAGACCAGCATTTAGACATCAAGTTTATTGAGTTTATGCCGTTCAAAGGCAACAAATGGGACTGGAGCAAAGGTGTGAGTGAAGAAGAAATATTGACTATCATTAAGAATAAATTCGGAGCTGTTGATGCGCTGGAGAACCCCAAGCATAGCACATCTAGGAATTTTCAAGTATCCGGTTACAAAGGAAGCTTTGGAATAATAAGTACCATCACAAATCCTTTTTGTTCGGACTGTAACCGCATTCGCCTGACAGCTGATGGCAAAATGAAGAATTGTCTTTTTGCCAACTCCGAAACGGATATTCTCACGCCATTTCGCAATGGGCAAGCATTGGAGGAAATAATCCTTCAAGCAATTCAAGAGAAAAAATTCTCTCGTGATGGCATGGATATGAAAATGGATGCAGACCAATATGAAAGTAATAGGTCAATGATATCAATAGGAGGGTAATGGTCTCGATAGAAGAAGCACTTCGTCTTATTCAGGAGCAATCAATGGCTACTTCAGCAACAAGTATAGCCGTAAACAAGTCGCTAGGACATTATTTAGCCAAGCCTATTTTCGCTTCTTTTGATCTTCCCAATTTTGACAATTCGGCGATGGATGGATATGCCGTATGTGGTTATGGCGATCAGTTTGAAATTGTTGGGGAAGTAGCGGCTGGAAACACGAAAATCAATCGACTGGAAGAAGGACAAGCCATGAGGATTTTCACTGGTGGAAAAGTGCCAACGAGCACGACCGCAGTGATTATGCAGGAGCACACTTCTGTAAGAGAAAATACGCTCACACTTTCTGAAAAAGTAATGGAGCATAAAAATATTCGGAGAAAAGGAACGGAGATCGCCAAGGATCAGCAAGTATTTGTGGCAGGCCAGAAGATCACTCCAGCATCCATTGGGGTGCTAAGTTCTTTGGGAAAGGCAGATGTAGCCATTTGTAAAAAGCCAAACATCAAAATTATTGCAACAGGCAATGAGTTGGTGCAGCCGGGACAACCATTATTGGAAGGTCAAATTTACGAGTCTAATACGCTCGCCTTAACCGGCGCGCTTGAAGACCATGGCTTTCATGTTGCAGCGACAAGTAAAATTAAAGATGATCTTGACGCGACGATATTAGGCATAGAACACAACCTCCAAGAATGTGATGTGCTTCTTCTTTCCGGTGGGATCTCGGTAGGGGATTATGATTACGTGAAAGAGGCTCTTGAAGCAAATGGTGTTGAGGAAGTTTTTTATAAGGTATTTCAAAAGCCAGGAAAGCCGCTGTATTTTGGAAAAAGAGGGAACCAGTTTGTATTTGCTTTACCTGGAAATCCGGCCTCTTCACTGACGTGTTTTTATGTATATGTACTGCCATTACTTGAGCGATTGTCGGGTGGTGAAGGCTTAGGTTTAAGTCGCGTCATGTTGCCTATCAATCATGAATATGAAATTAAATTCGATAGACCGGTTTTTCTCAAAGCCAGACTTGAAAACCAGCAGATAGCTATTTTGGACGGTCAAGGCTCCTCCATGATTCATTCCATGGCAAAAGGAAACATACTAGCCTTTGTCACAGGACCAAAGAAATTTACTGTTGGAGATTTGGTTGAATGCATACTTATATAAGACCGTGTCAGTTGAGCTATTGCCCATTATATTCTTTCTGATAGCGTTATTTTACTCTTCCGTTGGCTTTGGAGGAGGCTCTAGCTATCTGGCGATTTTGAGTATTTCTCTAGCTAATTTTCATGAGATAAGATCTACAGCGCTCTTGCTCAACCTTACGGTCGTGAGCATAGGAACGATCATGTATATGCGGCACAGGGTTTTTGATTGGAAGGTTTTTTGGCCGTTTTTGTTGCCAAGTGTACCTCTCGCATATTTGGGTTCTCAATTTAGGTTTTCAGAGCGTATTTTTTTTATTATTCTTGGAGGGCTTTTGTTATTGTCAGGCGGAGCGATGATTGTTAAGTTTCTGAAAGCACAGTATGCGTTTAAACCTGTGGGATTGCTCAAAAGGGTATTTTTAGGAGGTTCTATTGGTTTTTTTGCTGGCGTTTCTGGTATCGGCGGAGGAATTTATCTTTCTCCACTGCTCAATATGATGGGCTGGAGTGATGCCAGAAAGATTGCTTCGCTGGCTTCCGTTTTTATCATGGTCAATTCTTTGGCGGGTTTGCTCGGCCTATTCCTAGGGAATACCTTGGCCTTGGGAAATCCGATAACGCTCAAATTGGTGCTGGGCGTTGCTGTTGGAGGATTGATTGGTTCTTATTTATCAAACAAAAAAATTAACACGCGCATATTGGGACTCGCTACGGCGTTTTTGGTCATTTATGTAGGATTGAGGCTATTGCTCTTACATGCTTATGGGGTAAAAATTTGATGCTTTTTGAGCGTATTGATTAAAGCTAGGGTGTAAGCGGAAGTCTGTTGAGAGTTTTTTTTTCAATGATTTTGTCTATTCGGACTTTTTTCTTCTACGTCTTTTTTTGATTTCTCTCACAAGATATATTCCAACAACACCGAGTATTAGAAAAGGCCAAAGGCTTACAATACGAATAAGAAAAAAAAGAAAACCTTGCCAGCCATTATTCATAGCATGGAGTATTCTTGACCCAAAGCTTTTACGATTAGAGGATTCATTTACATATGGGAGCACTTCGTAAAAGGATAGGTTAATCGTACTGAAGTCCACCTGCTTGCTTAGATAATTATACTGGCCTTGTAAGCGTTCTATATCAGTACGTACCTCATTCAAATTCTTCTCTATTTCTAAAATCTCTTTTATTGTAGTAGTCTTCTTTAGTAGGTCGAGATATCTGAGTTCAAGTACCTTTTTGTTTTTGATACGCGTTTTCAAATCATAATAGCGTTCGGTTACATCTTCGATGTTTGTAAAGCGGTTGTCTAATTGAAAAGTAAGCGCTAAAAGGGAGGAAAAAAGGGAATCGTAATTGTTCGAGGGAACCCGGATCGTTAGTTTTTGATTGATTCGCCTCAATGATTTCGATTGATTTTCATTTTCGATGTATGCGTTGAAGGCAGGGAGGAGCTCCCGGATTTTAGTGTAATCTTTTTCAATACTTTCTGATTGAAAGTCCATTCCCCCAGTCTTAATTACTTTTTTTACTGCTTCTTCCTGAGGAGGTGGCTGGTTGGTTGGTGGGACAGCATATAGTTCTTCGAAATCGTCGCTTGTATCACCGAGATTCAAGAGCATAGACTCGTTCATATTGTGACATGCTATGGAAACAAATAATGCACAGAGTATGAGTAGGTTTTTCATATTGGAATATTGTATCAATTACTCAACGACAAATGGCGTACTTCATTTCTTAAGAGGTGGGAAAAGATTTGGTCCCACTTGCATTGCGCAACCATTTCAATTGGTTCTACCTTTCACAATGAGCGCTAAATTAAACCTGTAACTCTGACAATAAAGTTTGAAACACGGGTTAGGTGGATTAGGGGCTTTTTCAGATTCTAAAGTCATGGATAAGAAATCCGTGTTATCTGGGTCATCATTGTAAATCTGTGCTTCTGACAATAAAGTTTGAAACACGGATTAGGTGGATTAAGAGATTTTTCAGAATCTAAAGTAATAGATAAAAAACCCGTGTTGTGTGGGTCATCATTTTAAATCTGTGCTTCTGACAATAAAGTTTGAAACACTGATTGGGCGGATTAAAGGATTTCTCAGACTCTAAAGTCATGGATAAAAAACCCGTGTTGTCTGTTTCATCGTTGTAAATCTGTGCTTATGACAATAAAGTTTGAAACATGGATTAGTCGGATTAGGGGATTTTTCAGATTCTAAAGTCGTGTATAAAAAATCCGTGTTGTCTGGCTCATCATTTTAAATCTGTGCTTATGACAATAAAGTTTAAAACACTGATCAGGTGGATTAGAAGATTTTTCAGATTCTTAAGTCATGGATAAAAAATCCGTGTTATCTGTGTCATCATTTTAAATCTGTGCTTCTGACAATAAAGTTTGAAACACTGATTATGCGGATTAAAGGATTTCTCAGACTCTAAAGTCATGGATAAAAAATCCGTGTTGTCTGTCTCATCGTTGTAAATCTGTGCTTCTGACAGTAAAGTTTGAGACACGGATTAGGTGGATTAGGGGATTTTTCAGATTCTAAAGTCATGGATAAAAAATCCGTGTCATCTGGGTCATCATTGTAAATCTGTGCTTCTGACAATAAAGTTTGAAACACGGATTAGGCGGATTAAAGGATTTCTCAGATTCTACAGTCGTGTATAAAAAATCCGTGTTGTCTGGCTCATCATTGAAAATCCGTGCTTCTGACAATAAAGTTTGAAACACAGATTAGGCGGATTAGGGGATTTTTCAGATTCTTAAGTCATGGATAAAAAATCCGTGTTGTCTGGCTCATCATTTTAAATCTGTGCTTCTGACAATAAAGTTTGAAACATGGATTAGGCGGATTAGGGGATTTTTCAGATTCTAAAGTCATGGATAAAAAATCCGTGTTGTCTGGCTCATCATTTTAAATCTGTTCTTCTGACAATAAAGTTTGAAACACGGATTAGGTGGATTAAGAGATTTTTCAGAATCTAAAGTAATAGATAAAAAACCCGTGTTGTGTGGGTCATCATTGTAAATCTGTGCTTCTGACAATAAAGTTTGAAACACTGATTATGCGGATTAAAGGATTTTTCAGATTCGAATGCCCTTTGTCGCTGAGGTTATCATCGAAATATTGGTTTTGAGCTTATAATATAGTTTCACCCTCAAGCCGGGCGCGGATGGCTAGTCATTTTTTCTTGTCCGAAACGTCGGACCGAAAAAACGTATCGCAGCGGCGAACCGTCGCACCGGCGAATCGTCGCACCGTAAAAGACCACAGGATCGCCTGTTGGAAAATTTCAAACTACCTGGTGACCCTGTCACTTTGTTCAAACAGTAAATTTTCAATAGTTTTTGTTGTTTCAAGTGAGCCGCTTTAGCGGCTCACTTGAAACTGCCTTTATGGGATTAAGTGTCTTTGACACGGGTATCTTGGGCTATTATTATTTTGAGCAATACGAGTTTGATTCTCATCTCGTGTGTTTTAGTTAGTCGACAATAAGCAATATGTCTTCATTATCTCCGGTCATTTCCCAGTGACCTAGGCTCATTGGAATGTTGCCCATGGCGTTGAGCTTATCGAAGAAAGCTTTGAGCTGAAAGTCTTCGCCTTCCTGTTCCATTTTCCACGCATAATCAGCCATGGCATTTTCGAGCAAGTATTTTCCAGTAATATAACTGGTGCCATAGCCCGGTTGACGGAGATAGAGATGCTGCTCGAAAAGCAACAATTCTTTTTCGGTTTTCATCCAGCCTCGAGGTGTGTATTCTGCATGAATGCCGCCAGCTTCTTCCATGGTCATTTCATTTGCATGTGCGTATAAAGAGCCCAATCCACGGGCTGCTCGCTGCGCAATCATGATATACACAATCTCCCGAACTCTAGGGCTGTCGTCATATAGCCCAGCATGCATAAACATTTCCTCCACTGCGGTGGCCGTGCCTTCATTTCTGGAATCAAAAATATTGTACAATAATGCTCCACGACGGATCTCACTTTTGTGTGGCTCAGTGTCCATTCGCGCTAACTCAAACCAATGATAAAAATGAGAATATAACGGTCGAGGATCGTAATGTGACGTGATATAAAAAAAGTTGCGGGACGCTTTTGGTACATAGCTGCCTAAATGCTCCCGTAAGGCGGGTTCAAAATAATCTTTGACTGTGACAATTTCTTCTTTCTTAAGGAAGGTCATTAAGCTATTGCTTGCTTTTTCCGAATATTGTTGGAATGCCTCCGAAGATTCTGCGGAAACCAAAGGGGGTAATTTTCGGTTGCGATGTTCTTCCAATTTAAGACTTGACCAAGCCCTGGCCAGCTCACGTTTGAGAATCATCACTTCATCTTCCCACGTCAATGGCACCAAATGAACGTTTTGTAAATACCACGTGTATTGCTCTTTTCCGATACCAGAAGCACCGGTTTTCTTTGCAGATTCGGTTTCAAGCCAGCTGACCAAGTCATTTGTGCTCTCCACCGCAGCATTGACGGCTTTCACGAGTTTTTTCTGCTTGGCAACACCAGCTTCTTCCAATATTTTTGTCAAATTTTCACTTTGTGTGCGAATGTCTCTGATCCCCGCAATCCATAGCTCACGCGCATTTCCCGTAAGGTTGAGCTTGGCCTGCGCATTCAATGCTGGAATTACTGTTAGATCTTTGATGAGCTGCACCTGTGCCTCCTTGGTGAGTGGAAACTGATATGTCCATAGTTCCGTAGTGCCGTGGTGAGTGGGGCCTTCATGGGCGGGTACATCGCTTCTGTAAGTAAAAACGCTCATGTAAAAAGCAGGATCGCGTGCCCAAGGTTTCAATATGCGGTCATTGAAATCATAGCCATTCATCTCGGCCCAGACGATCATCCAATCTACCTTTTGTGGTACTTGCCAGCCGACTGTATCTATGGCTTTTAATTTGGCTTGTAGTTGTTCAAACTCTGCTCTTCTACTAGAAAAAGTAGTGGCTCGGTAATCTGGGGAGAGATTATACAATGGAGGATTTTCAAAAGTCCGCCACGCTTTAAAAAGTGTGACCAATTGCTCAGAAGTATTTTCCTCTGATTGGGGGAGATTGTTATTGGCTTGAGCGGAAATGCTGGTAAACAAAAGACCAACAATCAATGCGCTAATGAACGTTTTCATATGACTTCTTTTACTTTTTCAGCAAGATACTTATTGATGTTTAACACTGTTTAAAAATTCTGTAATCTTGGATATTTTGCGCCCACCATGTGGGTTTTATTGGTCTTACAGGGAGTTGAAGTTTTCAACTTTAGCGATCCACGCCGGAGCGTATAGCTATGGAAACCTGGAACTGACTTGGGCTATAGACCATCACTTCTTGGTCATCTCGCTAGTATAATAACAGTGATTTGTATGTATGTGGTAGATAATGATTTCTTAAATATGATAAATACCATAGTTTAGCTTGTAAATAGAAAATGCGGATATGTGTGGTGTTATATATGTTCGGATGTTAGAGTAAATTATAGCCAATTTAAAGTATGAATAAGTTAACTTTTATACTTGCGACGCTCTTTTTAATAGCCATCAACTCTTATGCTCAAACTTCAACTAAAGAAGGTTATATTAATGATCCTGATGGCTACACCAACGTCAGAAAGGAACAATCGAGCAATTCAGAGATTATAACAACAATCAAAACTGGTGAACTCTTTCAGTTTCAATCATCAGAAAATCTAATTGGCGAAGTGTAACAAAGAATGAAGGAACGACAGGATATGTTCATAGCTCAAGAATTGTAAGCATGGAAGCAAAAACTGATGAGATAAACAAACTCATCAACGACATTCGAACTACGAATCCTAACAACGTTGAATTTGGTGAAGAATCGAACGAACAATTATACTTTTTTGCCGAGAAATTTCCAAAATCATTTATCATCGCATTTGATAACTCCAACGAAAATAGTCAGCAACTAATAATTGAGGAACTGGAAACTCCGATACATGACATGATCGATTTGCCGCTTATATATCAACGAATTATCAGCGTGAAAGAAAAAGTAGACTCAACTGGAAAAATTCTTGAAGCTATTAAAGTTGCTGGAGGTAAGCTGAACATTGATGTGACAAAATGAAAAATCACTTTAACATTCTTTATGAAATCAAGGCTGGTCAGTAGAAGAAGCAACTTTAGTGCTTTGTGGATAGCCCGTCAATCCCGCAGGATTGACTTATTGTGTTAAAGAAAAATAGCAAGCCAATCCTGCGGATTGTCTCGGTAGTTAACTGAAATTATTATATTTTTATTCAGCCACGCTTCATACTGGGGCGTTAGTAACTGTTCTGCAACCTGATGATTAGATTCAAAATTCAAATAGTTCTCCGCCTGATTGGATTGATTGCTCTGGGCTTGGGAATTAAAACCATGCTTCAAGCTCCAACATTAATATTAGCTCCTCAATTTTTGGTTTTATTATATATGCCAATTCTCATAGTAGTCTCATTGGCAGTTGGATTTGGGCTCAAACTAGGACTTAAATCCAGTTGGCATACACTTACATTTACGGCTATCATAGTAACACTAGTTTGCGGAACATTCTACTTTAGTCAGCATCGTTCGAACGAACAAATTGAGATTCCAGTTGGATACAAAGGTCAAGTCTACCTAATGCTATCGGACGAACAAGAAAATGACTTCCAAATCAACGAAAACGGAATTGGCTACATTAAAGAACAATCCATGAATAAGGGATTTGTGCCTGTCGTCATACAGGGTGAGTTGGACATCACCGATCAAATTAGTGGATATGGTCACGGCTCTGGAACTTTCAACAATGACGGAGAACCTGTATCCGTTGATTTTGTCAGTTTTGAAGTTCCTGGTGGACCTGAACGCTGGAAATCTTTAAGCATCAGTGATTTGATGAAAAGTGGTGCTATTGATATATCAAGAATTCAAGTAAAATAACAGGTGCTGACAAATGCTAAGGTGGCAGATATCTGCTACCTCTCTGCAAGCTTCATCGGTTAGTTGCCCACTTCGGTGCACCTTCTGCAAGTTTTAGTGCTTTCTGTTTTTTAGGCGCTTATGGCGGATGTCTTTAGGAACGCATCAGTATCTGAATTTTTTGCGGGGTGGTGCACCTTCGTTACTTTTATTGTGATCTAGCCAGTTGCCGACATCCACCGCTTAGCTCAACATTTTATATCATTCAATGAAAAAACTTTTAATATTAGCATTTATGTTTTCACTATTTAAATCAAATTCTCAAGATTTGTTTTTGGGTAAATACAAAAAGCCTGAAATTCTAACAAAGCTTGAAGAATATCAGACTAAGGGAAGTTCTTGGGAATGTCTGGGCTTTTACATTGATTTTGACCATCATTATTCAATCACTCCTCTTGACGTAATTCCTTTTGCTGGAACAGGTGGTGATGGAATTCACTTTGGCTTTTTGACTGATTTTGAAAATGAAAAAGATTTAGAAAACACACCCATTGTATGCGTTAGTCCCTCTAATGATCCACCAGTAAAACTTGTAGCAAATAACCTAAAGGACTTTCTTAAAATAGTAATGGTTATTGGTGATGCAGAATTTCTAAACGAAGATTATGAATCTGAGGAAGAAGTAAAAACAAGATTGAAAGAGTGGGATGAAATATATGAAAAGGATTGGCAAGGAAACCCATTACCTCAGTCAGAAATTAATGAAGCTAAAAAAAGGCTTGAATTAATCTTAAAGCAAAGAGACAATCTAAGAGTCGACGTAGCTAATCAAATGGAGATTTCGCTGATGGATTCTGTTTTTAGCTACATTCAGCAAATAAGAGCTGACAGAACTAAAAAAATCACTTTAACAGACTCATATGATATCGGAATAATATTCGAATGCAATGATTCTGAAATTAAGCAATACGAGTATGGTGAAAAAGATAGTTCTAAGATTAAAGATTATTTAAAAGAGGCATCTAAATGCGAAAGAATTCAATTTTATAGAAACTCAACTTATCACTTCATTCTATCTGAAGAATATGATAAAGAAATTAAAAAAATTATTATTGAGTCTTTAAGGGATGACGGTTTCAGCAGAGAATCGAAAATACTGAATCGAAAATATAAATAACGGGACACGACATTATATATCAAATTATAGCAGTTTCTGTGAGTTATCAAAGGCTTGTGGTTACTTGCAAGTTCGCTAAATCTGCGATTTGGCATTTATGAGAATTAAAAAAAGGAATAGACCATTTTCTAGATTTGGCTATTTAGGATACGAAACATTATCTTCACCACTACGTCCAATTGATAGAGGGGCATTACAGGGCAAAATCGTAAATGGCAAAATACACGAGATTCGAACTTGAAGCGCTAACTAAGAAGGACAACTTCGGAACTAAACAACATCAACAAATTATTCAAGATTTGCTAGAACGAGCTCACAAGAACGAGTCAATGGCATATGCCGAATCTGAAACGATATGTCGGTTCATCGAGCTATCATTTTCAAAAGATCCAAAAGACAACTTTAACATCAACAAGTTTGAAGTCTGCAATGACTATGTTTTTAAGAGTTTATACCTGACTTATCACAACAATCTAAACGGAGCTAAACCCACTCGCAATTTTATTGGCTTAATATCAATACCACAGAAACAAATTGATATGCAGAAGCTCGAGGAAATCCATAATGAATGGTTTCCATCTGTAAAGAAATTCGACAACAAAGATTCCTTGCTTAATATCGTTTCATCTGAATTCAAGGAAGAATTCAAACATTTGGAAAAATTTTATAAGTCTTCCGATTGGGGTTATAACCTTTACAAAGCAAAAGTCAAATCCGTTTCTCTTCATTCGAAATTTACCTATTTAGTGCTTGTCCGAAAACTCGAAAAAGCACGTTTTTGATTAATTAGAGGGGTATTTTTAAGTTAAAATGCTTTTGAGTTGACGATGGGAAATAGGTCATAAACGCTTATTTTTAAGGTATAGAGCTGTTTTATCGTCAAAAATGGACTAAAACTCATCATCATTGAACCATGCGTAAAGGATTTGCCCAACA
>Ga0208646_1000618_pt1 | contig 21618 bp, 31 predicted proteins | sample AntAceMetag02UK8_FD_184762 | JGI IMG/M metagenome (GOLD analysis project Ga0208646, IMG submission 184762) | Saline lake microbial communities from Ace Lake, Antarctica - Antarctic Ace Lake Metagenome 02UK8 (SPAdes) (version 2) | ecosystem: Environmental > Aquatic > Non-marine Saline and... | reverse complement strand
CAATTTCACCTAATTTGAGTGTTGCTGGGGCGGTTGTACCCGAACTTCTTTTTATCTGTATTACTGTTGCCATCTAAAACTCCTAAAATGCTCCTGCGTTTAAGGTCAATGTACCTGTTGTAGTAGATATTTCTGTTCTAGCTACAAACTTTCCATCACTTGACCTATATTGTAATAACGCTCCATCATCTAATGTAGTTGTATCAACATCACCGAGCAGTTTTAATTGAAGAGAAGAATTTTGAGCAGCCTGAGCTGAGGGTAGGGAAACTGATACCGTTTGAGGACCAGAGGCCGTATTAACACCAATATTAGCTGTTGTACTATTATTTTGTCCTACAGTAGCTGTAATATCTGCCATATAATTCTCTCCTATCTATATTTATAATAATAAAACTGCGAATTAAATGGATACTTGTGGTCGAACTGTAATAATACCTTCAATAACTCTAGTAACGGTACTAGTAGAAGTCTGTAAAATCTCTAAATCGTAAAGATATCTTTCGCCATCAAGAGCTGCTGTTTCATCAGCTGTTAATGAGAGTGTGACAATACCTGTTGTAGGGTCACCATTAACAGTTGTTGTAATAACTGTTCTTGTTCTAGTTGACGAATAACCCTTAGCCATCTTAGCGGCAGCTGTATATCCTGTCAAATCGAAAGCATTTCCATTTGCGTCTTTGACTGTAACATCTGAATTAAATGTTGCGCCTTGGTCTAATGTTAAGTTTGCTATTGCGGCCATCTATTATTTCTCTTCTGGTATTTCTTTTTTTACTAATTCTGCAATTTTTTGATTATAATGTGCTGTTAAAACATCAATCTTTTCAAGCTCTAAGGTGTGTCTAATCTTTGATAACTGAATTTCTTGTCTTACCGTTAAGTAATTCTGCAATTCAGGACTCAATTTTGCGACATCAAACTCTTTGCCATCAATCATTACTGTATTCATAATTATCTCCTATTAGCTTATATTTATAATAGTTTTTCTATGTCTTTTGTGCCATTTAATGTAAACATCAAAGCTAACCTAGCCTTTTTACTCATAGACACGACACCGTGAGTATAACCTATATTTAAGAAATTGGCAACTCCATTTTTAAGATTATATGCTTCTATTTTATTATCTCTTTTAAATAGATTAATAACATTTGTATCTCCATAGATAGGAACAATAACTCGTACCCCATACGATACATCATAATCAACATGCCATGGTATCATTTTGCCTGGTGCCAATTTTGTAATTCTAATTCTACTAGCTGGAGATTTACATTGAGTAACTATCTCCTCAAAATAACTACCTGTATATTCTGGTGTAGGTATATTATATAGGTGTTCTTCTTTTCTTCTCAATCTTTCTTTTATACTTGTAGTATGTGGCAATATCTCACTTGGTGTAGTCAAATTGATTTGTTCAAAATTATCATATACACTTTTGACCAACTCCTCATGGTTCATACATAACATAGGATTAGCAGACCTCACATCTGTAAACTTTTCAGCCAACTCGTCTGTAGCCTTTCTTAACTTATCCAAATCTATATTAAGATTTAATTCTTTTACTGTTGGTAAACTGTGTTTAGATAATTTGTCCATCATGTTTCCTTTTAATTATAAAATCTGATTCAGGTTGCCAATCAAAATCACCTTGTAGTCTAATGCTATACACATATTGTAACATCTTTCCTGTAGTGAATAAAAAACCTTTCTCTAATTGTAGTTTTGTCCACCATTCTCCTGTTATAAACTTTTTAAACTCTTTATCAGTCATCATCTTTTTTCTTTGATATAGGTTATTTATGGCTTTATTTCTTATGTCATGTGTGATATATAATATTTTAAATCCTCTTTCTCTTGCCCACTTTATTTGGTGTTCAGCCATAATTAAACCACAATGAGTATGTCTAAACTCTTTTAGTATATGATAACGACAAACTCTAACTGCAATATCAGAGTCATTTGTATAGTGTGAACTTTCGGCGGCTGATATAGATATTAGTTTATCATCTTTAAAAGTTAACCATGTTTCTATTTCAGGATTATCTGGATTGTACTTCTTATGTGTTAAACTATCATTACCTTCTTCAAAGGTCTGTAGTCTAAACCTTTCAATCATTGGCCAATACTTATTGGGGTCCTCTGAATATCTTTTTACAATCATAGTAATTTAGCGTGGGCGACTAATCTTCTACCACAAAAAATTTCTGCCTCTACAATGTGTTCTTCCCAAAAACTATATTGTTGCATATCATTTGTAATTGATTTTAATTTTAATCTTTCTTCGTAATACTTTTGATTGTGATAAGGCTCTTGAATTACTGCATTATTACAATTATAATATTTCATAATATTAGTAAACATTTTATAATGGTCTTTTTCATATAACAATACACCACTAAAAATTATACAATCGACATTAAAATTAACCTTTTTTAATGTTGCCCAATCTCTAACTTCATATTGATAGTTTGGCCATCTTTTTTGTGCTAACTCTATAGGTTCAGGTGATGTATCAAAACCATAATACTCATAGTCTTTGTAATTCTTTTCATGTAGAAAGTCGTTAATAGGTCCATGCCTACAACCTATATCTACAATACCTTTGAAATTATTTTTAATTATTATATCTGATTGTGTTTCAAAAATAGGTCTTGCTTCTATTGTGTCGAGATATGACATATCTCTAAATGCATATCTTCTTTTCATGGGTATTTCACCAGAGTCAGTTACGATTTTTGGCCAAGGCACTTCTTTACTTATAGACATTTTTAAAATCCGATGCTATTCGCCATAATAAACGATTGTTATCCATAACTGGTGTTCTACGGTGTAAACTTGTAAATTGGTCCATTAATAACAAATCTCCTTCTTTAAATATATGATGATATTGATATTGTGATTTAAATATTTTAGGCATTAACTTATTAATCATCTCTTCAGCGTCAATTTGTTTTTTACCTTGCCATGCTTTAGTTATAAAATGATAAGGAAAATAAAAGTATTCTAAACCAGTATGTGGATGTTGACCAACTAACTTACGAATACTACCTTTGTTTTTACTCATAAACTCTAACTCGGGGTCGCCTTCTTCTAAATCGTATATTGTATTGTTTTTAAATTTAAGTCTAATTGTAATTGAACGATAATATTCTTGTTCATCTTTAGACATATCATAAAAAGGTTGTTGAGTATTACAAACACTTAAAGTTGTATTAATATCTTCTTTTACACAATACAAAGCAATCAATATTTTATCTATAAGATGTCTTGAATTACCGTTAGAATGCCAACCTAATTCTGTATCACCAAACATGCCTAATTTTTTACCATCTACTTTTTTACCTGTAACTAAAAAGATTTCTGGATACTCTTTAGGATTCATAAACAAATTAGGTGTTTCACACTCACCAAACTTCTTCATTACATTTGTATATTCTGTTTCATTTAATTTTTGATTATAGAATACTGTTACACCTTGTTTGTGTATACCTTTAGATATATCAATCAATTGTTCTTTTGAGAACTCTTTAATTTGTACATCAATTTTTTCTGGATTAATCATAATATATTTTCTACCCTCTGTTTAAATTCTTGAAAGCTTACATCTTTAGGTATATTATTCCATCTTGTTACCCAAGCACATCTAGGCGCCTCTGTAACTACCACTCTATGCATAATGGTGGTTTGTATTAATAAAGGTTTATCAACAATAATATGACCTATCTTTCTATTACTCAAAAACTTTTCAAATTCAGGTGTGCCTTGACCCAATTCTTTCTGAGCATAAAATTCATGGTAGTAAGCATGACCATGAGCATTTTTTTCTGGTAAGTAAACTTCTTCATCTATAGTTTCAAAATAATCTATACGAGAATTGCCTAATACAGGAACAACAATATTGTAACCATTTGGATGTTCAGTATCTAAATCTATATCTGTGTGAGCAAAGACATCTTTCTCTGTACTATCTGCTGTATTAAAACCTGTCGACCTGAATTGATAGTTAGTATGTACTTTTCTATGTTGAGATAATATAGGGTCAAATACTTTTTCATAACCTGTAGGTTTACCTGTTCTATTCTCTTCTAAAGAATAACTAACAAATGGAGTTTTACCAAATGTATTATTGTTTTCTATCTTAACTTTATTATACATTGAAAGAAATAAATCTTTATCAATGTCAATGTCAAGATACTCAGCAATACCTTTTATCATAATTCTTTTTTAATACCTTCAATCAATGCGTCTTTAAATTCTTTTGTTATTTTTCCATTCTCAATAAGATAGGCATATCTGTGACTTCTTACACCAAAACTTTCTCCCCAATCTACATCTTTTTTTATAGACTTGGCGAACTTAGCCAATGGGTCTGATACACTATCAATGTCTTCATGGCCATGTAATTTATTCCATTCATGCATAACATAAGCGTCATTCACACCTACAAATACAACCTTATCAATACCTTTATCTTTTAAATATTGCAAGTTGTTTACAAAACCTGGTAAATGTTTATATGTGCAATCACTAGTAAATGCGCCAGGAATACCACACATAATAATTGTTTTATTAGTATCTAATTCATATGATTTAATATGACCATCTTTTAAGTAGTATAAAGCTTTTATTTCCATTTATCATTCCATTCATTATATTTTTTAATCCAACCGTTGACTTCATTTTTCATTGAACTTCTTAATATTTCTTTACTTTCTTTTTCAACAAAATTTAAGTTATCAGGTTTTAAGTTATCCCAACAATCATTTTTTACATACATTTTCTTTACCTTACCACCTAACTTTTCTATTAACTCTTTTGTCATATCAAAGTGTCTGTCACCAGCACCCTCTTTAGATGGTGTAAATGTAATTACATATATTGGTTTATCTGTAATGCAATAATCTTGACCTAAGTCTGCATTATAATTTGATTTTACAACTAACCAATCCATAAAGTTTTTAAATCCTACACTATAATGACCAGAGTATTCTGGTATAGCAAAAACTAGTTTATCACTACCTTTAATCTTCACATGTAAATCATCTAACTCTTCCGGTGTTTGTCCTTCAGGTCCATTGACATTACAAATAGGTAAATTAATCTTTACTAAATTATCAAAGTTTAAAAAATGATTCATTAATTTTAAACCTCTATAATTCATAGAGTCGTCACTATAACTAAATGAAATTGCTGTAATCAAATGCCGTTCTCCATAATTGTCTGTCTTTATCTTTAATAGGTGACCGTCTATGAATTGTATTTAGTTGGTCCATAAACAACAAATCACCTACTTTAAATACATGATGATATTGATACTTGGATTTAATCATATCGTTCCATAATGTATTATAAAAATCTTCAAAGTCTTCTATTTCAGTACCATCTTTTGTAAATGCTTTTACTATGTAAGGCACCATAAAGTATAGATACTCTCGACCATCAAAAGGATGTTTTTCTACTAAAGGTCTTCTATCAACAGTTTCTTGATAATGTTCTTGACCCACCCTAAAAGTATCTTCACCAACTCCTTCATAGTCACTATCTTTTGGCCATAGTCTAGCTCTAGGTCCTGAATTGTCAAGTTTTACATCTATGTTTCTATAAAACTCTTTCTTTTCATTTGATAGACCTGCAAATGCTTCACAATTATTGTTTATGGAAAGAACTGTATCAACACATTCATACACACAATAAAGACCTACACATATTTCTTTGAATTCATGTCTGCCTGTTCCGTTGGCATGCCATTGTAACTCTTGGTCTCTGAACATTCCTATTGGTTTTTTATCTTTATCTAATTGACCTGACACAATACTAATTGCTGGTGCGCCTTTAGGATTCATAAAGTAGTCATTTGTTTCTACATTACCCATTCTCTCACAAACTTTGGTCAACTCTTGTTGTGTTAGGTTTTGTTCATGCAATACAACTTGTCCATCTTTTACAATCTTTGTAACTAAATCTTTAAAGTCGTTTTTCGTATAGTCTAATATTTGTTTCATTCAATATCTCCTAATAGTGGAGTGATACAAATTCTAGCATTATCATTCCATCTCATTCGTCTTCTCTCCTTATAATATTGGTCTTTTGTTGTTGCTAAAAAATAACAGTCAGATGGTTCAAAATTATATTTTTCACAAACCTCTAATTGTTTTTCTCTATATTTTTTCCACATATCATCTACTGCAAAATTCTTTATTAATAAGTCTATTGTTTGTACACCATTATAATTCCAACACTCTACACTTTTTAATCTTTCTAAAGTTGGATGTGGTTCTTTTGTATATACTAAACCTAGTCTTTGACCTACTGCACCAAATCCTTTTGAGAAACTAAAAAAGACTTGTTCAGTATTTTTAGGAACATCTATTTTTTGTTTATCTGTTGCACCAATATATGTGCAATCTAATATTACAGGTGCCTCAATAGGTCCTCTTTCTTGTGGATTAAAAAAATTACCATCAGCGGCTGACGGTATGGAAATGTATAAAGGTTTATCTTTGTCTATGATAGATGGCAATGCTGAACGACCATCTTTCATATATTGACCTGGTACATCACAACAAACTGTTCCTTCCGGTCCTATCATATCCATATATTGATATTCACCATAACATAATTTTTGCCATGGTCTAGTTTCTGTGATTCGCCAATGATGTATTGCGTCTGTAGTACCGTTAGTGAAGTAGAAATGAGGAAAATCTGATAGGTCTATAATCTCTTTGACCCATTCTCTATGGTCATATTCAAGTTTATCTAACTCATTGGTAGCTTGACCAGTACCTCTGGCAATATAACCATAGGCCGTTATTTGATTTAACAAAAGGTATCTTACATCTTTTATTAATGGTACATCTACGAATTTATTGTTTTTAAGTATTTCTTTTGTTTGGTTCATAATCTTTAAATAATCTCTCCGCTAACCAACCACCAGTATCAAACTTATGTAATCTAATTCTCTTAAAGTTTTCGTGATGATTTTTATGATAGCCTTCACCTGCAATAAACATATTTAACCAAGGTACATTAGCGCCACCTGGTGTTTTATGTCCGACTGTGTTCAATAGTCCAAATCCTATTTTTGCAAAAACAAATGGTACGGCACAAAAGGCCACCCAAAGATATGGACAAATAATGTAACTAACAACATTTACACCTATTAGTATTTTCAACCAATGCTTATGACAAAATACTAAATTAGGATTTTTATATAAATCTCTTGCATATTTCATAGGTATTTTTTCAATATTCCATGTAGTCAATAAGACTTTCCAGAAACCTATATGTTTAGCTGCGTGTGGGTCTTTTGGTCCGTCTGAGTGTGTATGGTGCATACGGTGACTCGCAATCCACCCTATTGGTGTTCTAATACATGCTATCATTAACATTGCTAAACCAATTCTTTCAAACCATACAGGTACTTTGAATTGATTATGACAATAATGTCTATGTAATAGTATGCTAGCGCCAAAGTGTGAAATAATTTGAGACCACACTATGCCTATTAATATTGAAATTGTTAACCACATATTACTATTTATCTAGCCTGGAAAAGGTCACCTATAATCTTATAGACCTCTTCATTTGTTTTAATATTTAATACTATCATCTCACTACCTTTAAAAGAAAATAAATTGTGTGACTTATTTGTGTTCAAAAAGTACGCTCTACCATGTTCGAAATGTAAAGGTTTATCTTCATACATAAAATACATATCTGGTGGATTACAACCTTTTAAAGGTACCAGTATTCTCAAACTATTTTGTTGTTCAACATAAACAGGCAAATCTCTGTGTGGTGGAAAATAACCACCTTCTTGTAAACTTAGTATATGTGACCTGCCAATATGGTCTTTAAATGGTTCTACTATTTTTTGTATTTCTGAACTAGTATGGTAAACCTCTGTGAACTTGTTAAAGGATAACTCATCATACTCTGTATTGTTTTCTTTATTATATTCTTTTATTGAATCTAAATCTACACCGTTTAGAGAGCCATCTAAACTAGTAATACTTAGACCATATCTTTCTATATCTTTTCTTGGATTGTATTTTAGATAAACGAACTTTTCCGTTTCGTCAAATAACTTCTTGACATCACACTTTAATTTTAAAGGTATCAAGTCACCAAAAGATAATAAACTATTATAACTCATATCAAATCCTCATGTCCTCCTATTTATATAAATAGGAACATGATTATGGAAAAACTATTTGAAACACGGTATCAGGTATATAGATATAGCGATAAAATACCGAATGATACATTAGCGAAAGATTTATTATCAAAAACATATAATCTTGTCGCCTCAAAACAGAATATCATACCATATAATATATATGTTTTAGGTCCAAATTGTAGTGATGAAAAACAAAAGATATATTCACATGTACAAAAAGTAACAGGTGGTGGCCACAATCACAATATAAAGGCGCCATATAATTTAATCTTTACACCTAGATTAGTTACAAAGCCAAACCAACATGTTCAACAATTAATTGATGAAGGACATGACCAGCCTTGTACTGACCCTCAAAAATATAAAAAAGATAAACACAACATATCTTTAGAAATAGGTATGTTTGCAAAAGTATTAATTGGTTTATGTTTAGAAAATAATCTAGGCGTTTCATATCAGTTATGTTTTAGAGATTGGAAATATGAAAATGAAGAAGTTTTGTTCAGTATGCAATTTGGTTATCCTCTCACACCGAGAGTAGAAAAAGGAGATTATAAACCTCATATAGATGATGTTATAAAATTTAAATGATTAATATAGTATGTACAAGTAAACCAGGCGATGGTCTCTTGTGTTATAGTTATGAACATTGTTGTTACCTAAACTCTATAGGTATCACAAGTCAAGTTGTAATTATCACACATCATAAATTTACAAAAGAAGATTATCTAAACTCTATCAGAGAAAAATATGTCCGTTGTGAAAACATAATCTTTGATGAATATACACCTGCGTCTAATGATATATCTTTTATATTGGGTAGAAGTATGATGACTTTATCCTACAAAGATAAAAAGGATTATACTTACGACCAGTTATTAACAATGCATTTATTATTTGGTGGTAATCTGATATCAATGTATTCTGAAAATCAACACGACCTTTGGCAACCTGCATTGAAATATTTTAAAAACAAAAGAGTGTACAACTTATGTGATTATGATGTTTACCCTAATGGTGAAGGAGAACAATATGAAAAAATGATTAATTTTGAAGTCTATAAACCAATTGTAGATAATATACAATTTGATTATCTCTTTTTAGGTACAAATAATGTATATTACAACGAAATTTCAAAACATATTGACAAATATAAGTCACACGGAGTATTGACATATAATGAGAAATACATTATAATGGACTACAATAATATATTTGCACCTGTAAAAAATCTATTAGGGCTATTTAAAACATATGTTTACACAAAAACATACTTTGACCCAGCACCTAGATTAATGCAAGAGTGTAAATGGTTAGGAAAAGAAGTGATATATTTAAGAGATAAAAACATCAAAGACGGCGGACCGATATACTACAATAGACCTGTACCTACAAAACAGATGTATTCCGGCAACCTAAATATACTTGTTAATATGATTAAGGTGATAAATGAAAAAGACATTATTAGTTAGTGGTGATAGTTATACCGACCCAAATTGGTTATCAGAATTTCATCCAGAAATAGACACAAGTTGGCCTAAATGGCCAGAAATTTTAGCAAAAAAATTAGATATGAATTGCGTAAATCTTGGCAAGGCAGGAGCTGGCAATGAATATATTTACTCATCTTTATTAGATTACATTTCTAATCCTTCAATATCAAAAGATAGTATAGGTTTGGTCATTGCTGGTTGGTCTCAAATACAGAGAAAAGACTATCAACAAGGCCACGCCGGCAGATGGACAAATTTAAGAAACGACCCACACGGCGATGCCTTTAGTTTAGCTAACAAAAGTTTAAAATTTTATTTAAGTTTTCAATACCTGTGTGAAAGATTTAACTTAAATTATTGTCAAGTACAGATGATAAATTTTCATTCAGATTTATTAGGTGGTTTAAGATATGGTCATGGAATAATTTATGATAATCCTTCTTTGAATAATAAAAAAATGAAATACCAATATGATAAAGAAAAAGATAAAAAAAGAGTATTGAAATGTATTTTAAGTTACGATAAAAAACTAAACACAAATAAATTTATGGGTTGGCCAATAGCAAAAGAACTAGGTGGGTTTACACTTTGTTCACAAGCAACACCTATCTTTGAGAGAGGTGATAAGTCGGTAAAAGTATCTGATTTAGATGACCATCCAAATGCAAAAGGACAATTAAAAATAGCGGAGTATATACATGACAGGTTGGGATAGAGAATACTTATCAAACAAAAGTGAATACCTAGAACTCTTTGATAGAGTAATGCAAAAAGAACAAGAAACAAATGTTGAGTTTCTTGAAAAAAATCTAGCAGAAATCACAAATAGAAAATATGCTGTAACATGTAATAGTGGTACAGACGCATTGGCGTATTCATTAATGTCAATGGGTATCAAACCAGGTGATGAAGTTATTACATCAAACTTTTCTTGGATATCTACAGCCTCATGTATCTCTATGGTCGGGGCAACACCTGTATTTTGTGACATTGATTTAAACAGTTATCATCTATCTTATAATAGTGTCAAAAGAATGATAAGTAACAAAACAAAAGCCATAGTTTATCCTCATCTTTTTGGTAACATGTCTGATATGGAAAAAATTAAACAACTAGGAATACCTATCATAGAGGACGCTTGCCAATCTCTAGGTTCTAGTTATAATGGTGTTGTAGCTGGATCCATAGGTGATATTAGTACCCTTAGTTTTAATGCAAATAAAGTTGTGGCAGGAATATCCGGTGGTGGTGCAATTCTGACAGATGAAGAAGATAGAGCGGAGTTTTTTAAAAAGATTAGAAAGCATGGTAATAATGAGTTTTTAGGTTTTAATTCTAAAATGTTATTGTTTAATGCTGAAATCATAAACTTTAGACTAAAACGAATGAATGAATGGCAGGCAAAAAGACAAGAGATTGCCAAGATATATGATAATGCATTAAAAGATTTTCCTGTGGTAACTCAAAAATCTACAAACGGTTTAAATCATAACTACCACAAATATGTTGTAAGATTTGAAAACAAAACCATAAGAGATAAAGTAAAAGATAGAGTATTAAACGCAAAGGTACATTACAATAAACCTTTAAGTGAAAACGCCATGTATAAAAACATAACACACAAAAAAGATGATTGTATGAATTGTCAAATTGTAAGTGATACTATACTTACTTTACCTTTACATCCATATCTAACAAAACATGAAATTAGAAAAATGTTAGAAATTATTATGATAACTGTATGATTGAACACAATAAAAATTACTCAAAAATCTGGACTGTAGATATAAAAGGTAACATGATTGACATTACTGATAAATGTCCTATTACATTTTGTCAAAACATGTCAAAGATTCTAGGTGATAATATGATTGATAAGAGTTTGATAACTGAAACAACTGAGGACATTTATGATTATATTGTTGAGAAAGTGTATCAAATGCCTGAGTATATTCAAGATGTATCATTTAAATCACCAAATAAACTAAAGGTAGCCTTTAACAAATTATTTTTTAAAATTATAAAATGAAAACACTAAAAGAAATACAAGAAAATTATTTAGCAATAGACTTCTTTATGTCAATGTCATGTAATAAAGATTGTCACTATTGTACCAGTTACACTTTAGAAATGCGTAACTTGACTGTAGATATGGACTTTTTAAGACAGACTCTAGGATATTTAAAAGAATATAAAATTAGAGTTAATCTTTTAGGTGGCGAACCAGGTCTTATTAAAAATTTAGACGAAGTAATATCAGAAATTAAAAAGAATCCGAATCATGTTTGTTCAGTATTATCTAACTCATTTATTCGTAAAAGATATCCTCACATATTAGAAGATAAAGATGTATTATATGTTGAACACAATATACTAGATTGGTATGAGGATGAAGTTAAGAAATTAGGTAACTTTGACTATGTGCCAGAGAATGACTTTAACAACTATAATGTGGTACTTAGAACACCTAACTATTTTAAATACAAAGACAAATATCCAGAGATTATCAAAAAATTAGACCATAAGAATACAATGTGGAAGGCTTTTAATGGCAGGTCACCAGAGTTTACAGATGTTATACAGGCAGCTGAGATTGACCGTAAAATGTGTGCGTCTTTTCCTATGGTGCCAGTTATCGACTTTGAAAAAAGGCATATTGTACATTGTAGTAAGAAGTTTGCTAATAATAAAGAACTATCGAAAACCTTTGACCTAACGCAGGAGAACATAGACAAGATGATGAACTTTAGATTGTTCAAGTATGAGAACTATTGCAAAACCTGTACTGAATGGGTGCAACCTAAGGGTCATTTTCCAATGAGCAAGTATGGGAAGTTACTAAAATGAGAAAGATATTCGCTGTCGCCGTAAATCTACACGACCATAATACATATGATGGTGTATGGCACAACCAACGAGAGAGGGAAACTAGATTTAAACACAATCTACCTTATCACGCTGAAGCGTATGCTCATCAATCAGACATATTAAACTCAGCTGATTATCGTTTAAATAATGAGTTTGTAAAAGAGTATTTTAAAAAGACAGATGATGTACTGGCATTTACTTATACACTTGGTGGTATAAGAATGTGTAAAGACTTATTACCAAAAGGTGTGTTTGATTTTGAACCTAAAACACTATGGGATTTTTATTTTGAAGATAATATCTATTACATAGACCATCATCAATCACATGCTACATATGCCTTTTTAAATTCAGGTTTTGATAAGTCGGATATTCTGGCCATAGACGGTATAGGTGCAAAGTACAGATGTGTATTCTTTGATAAAGACCAAAATCTAATTGACTTATCTGATAAACTACCAATCGGATGGTTATGGAATCATATGTCTAATCTAACAGGTTTTGGAACATTAGGTGCAAGTAAACTTATGGGTAAAGTAGGTTATGGTAATTTTAGTCAATATTATTATGATGTGTTTGAAACAATACTAGATGGACCTATTACAGAAAAGAAACAAAAACATTTCAAACATATTAGACTAGACAACATAAATGATTTAGCTTGTACACTACAAAAGTTTACTATTGATAAAATAAAAGAACATGTATATCCGTTAAAGACTTGTGATAACTTATGTATTGCTGGTGGTGTTGCATATAACGGTTATGTTAATGAAGAGTTTACAAAACATTATGACAATGTTTATATACCACCTGCTGTTGGTGATGAAGGCCAAGCATTAGGTACATATCAACATGCCGATTATACTATTAATAATAATATTCACAAAACAGAAACATTTGCTGGTAATGAATATAATTTTGAAGGTGATGAAAGAGTTAACTATAAAGTAATAGCACAATCTATTGCTGATGGCAAGATAGTTGGTTGGTATCAAGGCAAATCAGAAAGTGGTAATCGAGCATTAGGTAATAGAAGTATATTAGCTGACCCTCGCAATCCTAATATCAAAGACATAATCAATAGTACGATTAAAAAGAGAGAAGATTTTAGACCATTCGCACCTGCTGTATTAGAAGAACATTACAAAGAATACTTTGATACAAATAGTCCTAGTCCTTATATGTCAAGAATATGTAAAGTAAAAACAGATAAGGTGCCTGGTATTACTCATGTTGATGGTACTGCTAGAATACAAACTGTCAATAAAGAGTTTAATGAGAAGTTTTATAATATCATAAATGAGTTTTACAAAATCACAGGCATACCTATGTTACTTAATACAAGTTTCAATTGTCAAGAACCTATTGTAGAAACACCTCAACAGGCTATGAGAACATTTAAAAGAACATCATTAGACCTATTAATAATTAACGATTGGATAGTAAGAAAATGACTACATTTGATTTATTAGAAAAAAGAAAACATGTCAGAAAATATAAAACTGACAAACATCCACCATATGAAGTAATTGAAAATCTTTTATGGAAAACATGGAAAACAACACCATCAAAAAACAATTTTATGCCTTACAATTGTCATGTTTTAGGACCTGACAAACATGAGGAAAAAGTAAAAGTGTGGAATAAATCTGTTATGAATCATACTAATATGGAAAAAGACGCCGTTAAAAATGGTTACAATTCACAGGTTCAAGGTTTTGCAAATCCTTATTATGAACATGTAAAGTTTAATTCATATCTATTAGTTTTTAGTAGTAGAGTGTGTGAGAAACCAAATCCATATTATGAAAGACAAATTAAAACAGGTCACTTTGCTGAACAATTATTTCCTGAATGGGTTGAAAGAATTGCCGATACAGCATGTATTGAAGTAGGAATGTTTATTAGTAATATGACAATGTATGCAATGGAAAAAGGCATTGATGTTTCTTATACATCTTGTTTTCCTAGAGGTGTAGATAAATGGAAAGATGTACCTTATGTAAAATATAGACCTTTACTATTAATGTCATTAGGTTATTCAGATAGATATAGATATGAAGACCTTGAAGAAAGAGGAGAATTACAAGATGATATTAAACCTCCTATTGATGAAGTGATAAAATGGATATAGACCTACAATTATTTAAAAATATAATGGCAGAAGCCAGACACAATTCAAACTTATTAGATTCTTTTAGTCCTAATCAGTTTAAATCTAAAGAAATATTAATTAATTATATTAGAGATTTGAATATTGTAAATAAAAAATCTGAAATCACTATATTAGGTGGTTGGTATGGTAGTATATTAATACCTGCATTTAAAGAAGTAAAAAGAATTTCTTTAATAGATATAGATGAAAAAGTAATTAGTATTGCTAAAAATAGATTATTCAAACATTATAAAAATGTTGACTTTATAACAAGTGATGTATTTCATAAAGATAGAAATGGTAGAATACAAAACGCTAATTTAATAATTAATACCTCGTGTGAACATATGCGACCTATGAAAGAATTAAAATTAGATACTAAATCTTATTTTGCTTATCAATCTAATAATATGACTAACATTGAAGGTCACATTAATTGTGTTAATAATATTGAAGAATTTAAAAATCAATTACCAGACAACGCAAAGGTTTTAATTGAAGATGAAATAAAAGATGATAGAGGCACTAGGTTTTTATTAGTAGGTAAATATGAATAGAGTTATCTATAGTTTATATGTAGATGTGCCAGCAGATGAGCACTATGGCAAATCTAAAAATCAACACGATACGGTAGACAAAGCTAGTATTACTGTTAATGCATTTAAAAAACATTATAAGAAATTAATTGATTGTAAGAGACATTATGCCAATAAGATAGATGCTGATTTTATTATGTTTGAACAAGAAGACTATCAATCATTTGAAAAGAATTTTAAATCTGATTTTCCTGAGTTAACAGGCTATGAAATAATCAATTTTTATAAGATACATTTACTATATGAGTTATCTAAAAAATATGATGAGATATTATACTTAGACTTTGACGCTGTGCCATTAACAAACGAGTCTTTTTTTGACACATGGGACTTATCTAAAGGTATATGTGTTTATAATAACAATGACCATGTAAGAAAAGATTACAATACAGTACAAGGTATAAGAAGTCCTACTGCAAAATACTTTAATTGTCATGCCATGCTTTTAAACTATGGTTTAAATCCTAGTAATGATGTTATCAATACAGGTATCATAGGCGCCAGAAAAGAAGATATACAAAAACTAAATTACTTTGGCAAATTTAGAGATGTAATTGATATGATGACTAGACTAAGAAATGACAGAGGTGGTTTATATCCTGATAATATTGTTGATATGTTTAGATATGATAATGAAACAATCTTTTCTTTTAAAACAAAAGTAAATCAGGTGAACATACAATGGTTAGATAATCAATGGCATTACTTTTTAGATACTCAAAAATTTATACCTGAAGAAACAAAGATTGTACACGCTATAAGTAAAGACTTTGATTTAGTTTGGAGAAGATATGATTAAAATATGTACTGTTTATTTTGATGGTATCTATACACCAGATTATGTTTCTAAACTTTATAGAAGTTTAAAAAGTAATACTTCATTACCTTTTGAATTTATTTGTTTAAGTGATACAGATGTAGAGGCTGATGTTGTATTGCCTTATAACAAACATAGTAATATAAAATTACATTGGCATAAGTTAAAGTTTTTTAGCTCTCAATTTGCTAATCAAAATCCTGGTGATGATATTATTATTATGGATATTGACCAAATCATAACAAATAACATAGATGACTTGATTGGTTATCCCGTATCTGATAATGAGTTTGTAAGTTATGGTACATGGTGGCCTAGAAAATTACAAGTTAATGGTGGATTCTATAAATTTAAGTCTGGTGATTTTGATTATGTGTGGAATGATTTTGCATTAAATCCTGAATATTGGCAAACACACTATTACAACAATGGTGATGTTCACTACAAATATTATGGAGAACAAAATTATGTTAATTGGAAAATGCATGAAAAAAATATAAAAGTTACCAAAACACCTAGAGAATGGTTAGGCAAATATACTGATAATACAAAGGATATGATAGAGATGAATAAACTATATTCAAAACTCTTTAATACAGACTACATGATATTAGATGAAGTTAATAAAAAAATCAAAGTTGTGCATATGAATGGTGTTGGTAACACGATACATAAATATAATCAAAAGTTTATAAAGGATAATTGGAATGGATAGAGAAGATAGTATCAAACATATGTTTTATGATTGGGATAGTGAAAGAAAAACTATGCTTGAAATACAAAAATGCCAAAGAAATTGGGACCACGATAAATGGTTTACAATTAATGATGAACTAAGAACTCAAATTGTTAATGAATTATTATGGGTAGCTACAAATGCACCATCAAAACAACATGAAGGTTATTATGATGTGTATTATACAGCTGATAGAAAAGTAATTGAAGAAATATCAAGATATACTTGGGGTTATACACATAGAAGAAATCCACCAGCAACATGGCGTAACTCTCAAGCAAACGCTAGTGTTTATTTTTTATTTGTTGCAAAAGAACCTGACAGTCAATTAAACTGCAATGCTGATGGTTCTCTAAAGGTAAATACAGATAAAAACAGATGGCAAAATGCTTACTGTAGTATTGGTATAGCAATTGGTTTAACTATGAGAGCAGCTTCTAAAATGGGTTTTAAAACAGGTTGTAATAAAAGTCATAATGATTTAAATGGCAATGATTATTGGGAAAAAAGATTAGGCATATTAGAAGATGTTAAAGCAGGTAAAAAAGAAATATGTTATGGATTAGGTGTTGGTTTTGGGAAAGAAGGTGTTGAAAGATATTTGTCAGACGAAACGGAACTTATGATAGGTACTGGTAATGGCGGAAGAATATCAACTACTGGTCAAGAAATAAGTCCTAGTGAAATTAAAAAAGGCAAGAAAATGCGAAAGGCCGAGATTGTTAGTTTAACTGAACAAGGTGGTAAACAAGTAAAAGACCCTTATGGTAATGTTCACAACATACCTGAAAAGGCTGAATTCAAAATCAATTCATTCAGAAACAGAGGTATTGAAATTAAAGAAATAAAATGAGAATAATTTGTTGTAAGTTCGGTGATAAATTTACTGATTGGCATGTAGATAACTTAAAACATATGATAGACACTTATTCAGGTCTAAAGTATGACAGTTTTGAAGTTATTGAAGACAACCCATATGGCAACTGGTTTAACAAACTTCAAATGTATAGTAAGTTTAAAGACGGTGAAAATCTATACTTTGATTTAGATGTTGTTATATTTAATAAGTTACCTAATCTGGTAAGAAAATACTTTACATTATTAGATGATACTTGGTGGAGAGAACCTGCTCATACACCTTTAAACTCGTCTATCGTATCATGGACAGGTGATGTATCGTACATATGGGATAAATTTAAATCGAATGAGAAAGAGTATTTAGAAAAATACAATAAAGGTAGTGATGAGTTTTATTTTAAAGAAATAGAATATGAAACATACGGTAAAGTATGTCCTTCAATTAAAGATTATCTATATAAGAAACCTGATTACAGTATTGTGACCTTAGGTCAAATGCACCACCTCCAAGAAAAAGGTTGGTCAGGTTGGTACTCTGATTACTTTATTCAGCAATAATTTTTAAAGCATTAATTAAAACTTCGGTTTTATCTTTACCTTGCCTCATGGCAGTTTTTAATTCTGCGTTTTCCGAATCTCTAATTTTTTCTACTTCAAACAATGCCAGTTTCAATGCAAAAATATGGTCTTCATTTGTTAAATTATCTGTAATAGCTTTTACAACACTAGGAAACAAATCTTCTGGTTTAGTTGTTTCACCAATTACCATTCCGTCTTTTTTAGCAATTCTTAAAACCTGGTCTTCAAAAAGTTTTCTTTCGTCTTTCTTTTTGGTATAGGTTCTTTCGTGCAATTCATCTACAGACATCACTTCTTTTAATATCTCCATATTGCCTGTTGAAGTTTTACCTGTTTCATCAGGTTTTTCAAATGCAATGATAGTAGGAATTATCTTTTTGCCGTCATCTGATTTTTGTAATATTTCAATATTTTGCCTATCTTCATCAACAAAGTAAGCGTCAATAAAGTTTTCTTTTATGTTAGTTAACATTTCTGTTCTCCTCTATATAATTATATAAATTAATTTTAGCTCTCCACCCAAACTTATTTAGGATAGATGTGTCTGCTATGTTATCAAGTCTTTCTGTTTCGCCACCTATAACTGGTTTATAATCAATCTTAAAATAATCAGTTATATCTACAAGTTTATTACTTATGCCTGTGCCTATATCCATTACACCTCTAAAGGTATTATTCATTAACACTTCAACAGCACTTATTATATCATTTACATGTATAAAATCTCTTAAATGATTTACATTGATATATTGTACATCATTATTTAATATTTTTGGTATCAACATTTCTTTTCTAGCGCCAGGTCCATAAACTGTGGTAAATCTCATACCTACACAATTCTTATGGTCTAATTGTTCCATACTATATTTACTCATTGCATATGGATTTTTCCAAGGTTCATGTGCCGTGGAAGAACTAGCATAAAGAATTCTTGTATCTTTATAGTGTTCAAATAATCTTTGACTACCTATAACATTTGTTTTCCAATATTCAGTAGGTCTTTCAAGACTATCTCTTACACCAGATAATCCTGCTAGATGAATTACTAAATCAATATCTTTAGGAAAATCACTCGTTAAAATATCATGGCCATGTTTTAAATCAAAACCAATAACATTATGTTTTTCTTTTAAATTATAAAATAAATGACTTCCTATGAAGCCATCACTTCCAGTTAATAATATATTCATTCTTCATCACTGCTTATTAATTTTCAAATAATATGTGTTAATTGCTGTAGCTGTTCCGTTAGGAAATTCTTGTGCTCTGTAATCGTCTGTATTTACAAATCTTGTTTGATAATTACCAGTACCGTTTAATCTTGTATCTGCCATACCAGAACCTCTATTATTACCAGAACCATTAGTATTGTAATTTACAGAATATCCGTCTGTTGATGAAACTGCTGTGTGTCTTATCCATTCTTGTATTAAAGATTCAAAAGTAGCTTCAGGATATACTTGAATATTATTTGAAGCGTCTAAAATCATAGGTAAAGTATATGATGTATCTGAACCAGCTATTTGATGTAAATAGTAACTTGTTAATGTCGTAGGTTGGTCTAAAGTTTCGCCAATACCTCCAGCCGTATATAATGAAGTGTCTGCTTGTGTGTTTGCAAATACAGCAGTTGCACTTACGGCACCTGAACTTGATGTGGTGATTTGATAAGTTCCGGCTTGTTGTGTACCAGTTGAACCTGAAGTTAATAAATCTATAGCAGGATGTAAAAATGTGTCTTTGACATCTTGTAAATTCATTGATTGAATTGCACCACTTGAAGTATAATAAACAGGCCATGTTTTACCTGTATCTGTTGTTGGTGTTAAAGTGGTTCTTGTTTCTGTAATTTTATCGTAAGATACTGTGACAACTGATGGTTCAGCTGTTGTTGCTTCACTCGGTAATGATGAAACACTTGTTGAAGTAGCTCCTGCCTGTAATCTTGTATCAGACATAGCGGCTAAATTTCCACTTGTACCAACAACTGAAAGACTAACACTTGGATTTAATGAATATTGATAAATTATCTGGTCGACTACTTCACCGACCATAGCTGTGGTCATCTCTTGTAGATTGCCAGAGTTATAATATAGAGGTTGTCTTACAGCCATAATCTAATTCCATTTATTTTTAAGCACCAGCGCCATAAAGAGTTTTCAAAGTGGTACCGGATGAGTTTAATATTTGTAGTGTAGTTAATGATTTCAATTCATTTTGTCCTATTGAATCTGCGGCTATCATAGACTCTGTTATACCATCAATTGTTCCTGTTGTAATAATTGTTCCCGTTTCATTTGGTAAAGTAACATTTCTATCTGCTGTTGCGTCAGCAGCATTTAAAAATATTTGAAAAGCATTTACTGTAGAACCTTCAAAACCAATACCTGCACTATCAAAAGTTCCTGATAGGTAAATAAATCCGTTTGTTGAAATATTTGTATTACCAAAATCTACTGTGTTACCTGAACGAGCATTAATAGTATTTGTTTTAACGGTACCTTGAACTTGTACACCATCATTTATATTTAATTCTGTTGAATCTGTAGAACGAATTGTATTACCAGAAATTTCTACTGTTCCTAATGTGTGTGTTGCACCTGAACCTGTAATAGTATTTGCTGTAAGTGAACCTGTTGTAGTTAAATTTTCATCACCAAAAGATATGCTACCAGTTGAATCTGTAATAGAACCAGTTGATAATGACAGCGTTGTGGATCCTGTACCTGCTTTTATAGTTGGTGCTGTAACAGAGGCTGTAACAACAACTGCATTAGGTAGACCAATAGTTAATAAGTCTGTTGCACTTACTGTAGCTTCAATTTCATTTGAAGTACCAAAAACTCTTAATACATCACCACCACCAATAATCTGTTGTGTTGATGTACTATCTTCTATTTTCCAACCAGCAGTAGATGTAGCAATACTAATCGTTTCATTCATTGCGTCAACTAAATTTGTTGCCGTAATAGAAGCTGATAGATTTGCTTTATCACCGAAGTCATTTAGTGCCAAATCATTAAATTCGGTTCTAAATGTTTCGAGTGTATCCGTTATTGCTATATTTCGTACTGCCATTAGTTTTTAATCATCTCTTTTAATAAGTCTTTAATTTCTCTTAATTCGTTCTTTAAACTATTTATATCTTTTACCGCATTTCTAATTTGGTCGCCATGTTGTTCTCTTGATTTAATTCTTCTCATATAAGTTTCATATTCAGTTACATTGGTATTGACAATACCTTTAGAATTGACTTCTCTAACTAGACTTGTAAACCCTTGAACTTTTAATCTATGTGACATGTTATACAGCTAAAGCTATCCCTCTTAAA
>Ga0208646_1000615_pt1 | contig 21740 bp, 19 predicted proteins | sample AntAceMetag02UK8_FD_184762 | JGI IMG/M metagenome (GOLD analysis project Ga0208646, IMG submission 184762) | Saline lake microbial communities from Ace Lake, Antarctica - Antarctic Ace Lake Metagenome 02UK8 (SPAdes) (version 2) | ecosystem: Environmental > Aquatic > Non-marine Saline and... | reverse complement strand
GGCAGGAGTTTGAGCGACAGAATCGCGACAAATTATTTACCCTAGCGCAACAACGCGCTGGAGAGTACGCTCAAGAGTTTATCGACAACACGCCACAGATTGAACTGGGTATCTTCACCTTACGTAAGGCATTTGAGATGGGCTTTATCCGTGGCGTCATGTATACACAACAAGGAGAGAAGTGATGCAACAAGGACGCACTGCGGGTAAGCGACCCATACTCAAAAGCATTACGGACTATCTGGAAAGCGGATACAAAGCACCAAGAGCAATAGCCTTAGCGCTATCTAAAAATGCCAACATCACAGTGGCGGAGATTGTCGAGCAAACAGCGCTAACTAAATGCACAACGCACACGGTAATAAAAGGGATGCGTGGTCTAAAACTTATTTACGTCAGTGCTTGGGAGAAAACAGCGGGCAATGGCAGGGCTCCTAGATACAGTGTTGGTAACAAACGTGACGTCCGAAGACCAAAACCTAAACGCCCTGCCACCCATGCTGAGCAGGTTAAACGGGTAGCGGTTAAAGCGCTGAGGGAGGCTCTGGATCGGGAGGCGAGAGCAAAACACTCTAAAGAAATAGCAGCACATTTTGTACCTATACGTGACGCGGCACAGCAATACGAAGTAAACCGACAATACTTGAACCACATCAGCGGAGGGCAATATGGATAACGATCCTTGGGCGGTTTTAGTAGGCCACCCACCAGAATACATTATGGACTACACAATACATGATCTTATTAGTGACGAGGCAAACGTAAGTTTTTATCTACCATGTATGTGGTCGGATGGTGAGCATAGTGGGGATGGTATTGGAAACCCGTGCCCAGACGACCCGATGACTATATATTGGACGGCAGACCTAATCGACGGTGAAGATGGGATTACATATAAAACTACACTTACTAGCTTAATAGACGACGTGATTGATATGCACGTATTAATGCATGAAACCCCAAAAGTTATAGAAGACAGCTCCGTGCCGTTGTTTATAAGTATGCGTGAGGCTCTACAAAAAGAAATAGACAAGTTAAATTTTTGTGTTGATAATGCCAAACCAGATGGCAAAGATAAATAAATGGAGGGCAATATGGATAACGTAGATATGCTAGGCGGGGAGTTACGCGCACGGGCGGCAAAAAATATTAGCAGGCAACAGCCCCAGATACTGAAAGATTTGATTAGGGATAAGTTCGACACAGCTAACGGGGATAAGTCCGTGCTCAAAGAGGCGCAGGCAATCATTTATGGCGATAGGGAAAAGACCTATGGACACCCATCTAAGAACCTGAAGACCATCGCTGCTATGTGGAACGCTTACTTGAATTCAGTCGGGGGCAGGGAGTTGAACGCTCAAGATGTTTGCGTGATGATGGTATTGTTGAAAGGTGCACGACTAGCCAATGACCCAAACCATCATGATTCAGTTGTGGACATTTGTGGCTACGCGGCCTTAATCGAACGATGCGAGGAGAGATAATGAATACAGGTCTACTAACTACCACAGATTTCGTCCCGGAGCAGCGGCTACTCGCAGCGATTATTGCGAAGGCGGTTACTGACTGTTGCGACCGCCCAACGAATAGCAAAAAAGGTGCCCGGATTACCGAGGTAGCTCTCGATGCGTTGCGGTTTTTGTTTAAAGACAACGAGGCTTGTCGGTCGTACTGCAGTATGTTAGATATGGACTTACCGTCATTTCGTACGCACTTGGTATCCACGATGTATGGCACCACAGGGGCAGCCCACATAACCCTGCGATCCAAACGCTGTTTTCGCATAAACTACGCACGGTTCAGGCCCCTGCAAGGAAACACGTAATGGCGATGACACCCGAAGCAAAAGTAAAAGTCAAAGTTAAAAAGACCCTAGATGCCCACGGTGCGTACTATTTCATGCCGATTGGTGGGCCTTACGCCGCTAGGGGAGTGCCAGATATTGTGGGTAGTTACAAGGGTAAGTTCTATGCCATAGAGTGCAAGGCGGGCAACGGCAAACCCACTATGCTGCAAGAACGAGAGATACGCCGCATCAATGAATCTGGTGCCCGTGTGATTGTAGTGAACGAAGACAATTTGGATGACGTAGCCAAGCTACTGGAGAGTTTGTAATGGATTTAGTCACGTTGGATTTTGAGACGCTGTATGACAAAGAGTACTCATTACGTAAGATGACCACTGAGGCGTACATACGTGACCCACGCTTTGAAGTGATTGGGTTTGCCGCAAAAGTTAACGACGGTCCTACGACATGGCACACCGGAGACCACGAGCAGATCGCACGGGCATTGGGGGAGTATGACTGGGCTAAGAGTGCGTTGCTTGCGCAGAATACGATCTTTGATGCAGGGATACTATCATTCGTTTTTGGTATTCACCCTAAGCGTATGCTCGACACAATGTGCATGGGAAGGGCTGCGCTCGGGGTAGACGTGAGTGTGTCGTTGGCTAATTTAGCTAAAGTGTATGGGGCAGGAGAAAAGGGTACCGAGGTTATTCAAGCCTTGGGCAAACGCCGCCTAGACTTCGCGCCTGATGATCTTGCTAGGTATGGTGAGTACTGCAGAAACGATGTGGAGTTAACGCACTACATATACCACCGGATGATGAGCGACGGGTTTCCACTAGTCGAGATGAAGCTCATTGACATGACCTTGCGTATGTTCACTCAACCAATGCTGGAGTTAGATACAACGCTGTTGAAGAAGCACTTACAAGAGGTGCGTGACACCAAGCGCCAACACTTAGTTAACACATTGACCGCAATTGGTAAACCCGCCCTAGCCGCATCGGTGCTGATGGATGGTGAGGAGAACGACGAGGTACAGAAGTTATTGCGCTCTAACGAGCAGTTCGCTGGGTTACTGATGACACTGCACGTAGAACCCCCGACCAAGATTAGCGCTACTACAGGTAAACGAGCGTGGGCTTTTGCGAAAACCGATGATGGGTTCAGGGCACTGCAAGAGCATGATGACCCTAGGGTGCAAGCGGTGGTTGCGGCAAGGTTAGGTGTGAAGACCACGTTGGAAGAGACCCGCACAGAACGGTTTATTGATATGGCTACACGGGGAAGGTTCCCGATACCGTTAAAGTACGCAGGGGCTAGGACGTTTCGCTGGTCAGGCATGGACTCGGTGAATATGCAGAACCTACCTAGCCGTGGTCAGGTGACACTTAAGCAAGCGATCAAAGCCCCAGAGGGCTACAGTATTGTCGGTGCGGACTTATCGAACATCGAGTTACGTGTGGGGTTGTGGTTGGCGGGGCAGACGGATAAGCTAGAGCAGTTGGGTGCAGGTAAGGATCTATATAAGGACTTCGCGTCTAAGGTGTTCGAGGTACCTTACGATGAGGTAACCAAAGAGCAAAGGTTTATTGGGAAGACATCGCAATTGTCCTTGATTTATGGTGTCGGTGCGGGTAAGTTGCGTATGGCGATTAAGACCGGCTCGGGCACAGACATCGGGGAAGGTGAGTCTAAACGTATTGTGGATCTGTACCGCACACAGTACGCCAAGGTTAAGTCTACGTGGGACGATGGCGAACATTGTTTGCGTCAGATACTGCACGGTAAAAGCCGGAGCTATGGGCATATGGGGGTGGTGAAGGTTCAAGGGCGTCAGGGGTGCCTACTGCCGTCTGGGTTGTATTTACGGTACCCAGATCTCAAACAGATTTCCGAGGACGGTAAGAAGAAGTGGACGTACCACACCCGCAAGGGTCGTGAGTATTTGTATGGCGCCAAGTTTTTTCAAGGGCTTGTGCAGAGTTTAGCTCGGTGTGTTATGGCTGAGCAGATGCTACCTATAAACCGTCGGTACCATACCCTATTGACGGTGCATGACGCATTGTATATTCTTGCGAAGGTTGGGGAGGAACCTGCGGCTGTGGACTTTGTCCTTGCACAAATGCGAATCGCCCCCACTTGGATGCCCGGCATACCGCTAGACGCGGAAGCAGGGTTTGGCCCCACTCTTGCGGATTGTTAACAATGAACAGCTACGACACGGATTACGCGCTATACCTAATCAACACCAAGCAAATGATTGCGAATATGCGCAATGCGTTTTTAACCGGCGACTATGATACAGCAGTAGCGCTAGGTACTAAGGCGATGGTAGAATTAAGATTAACTGTACTCGCAATGACGCACGTCAGGGATTTAGATAAACACAAGGATTAGTATGCCTAACGTAGCATGGTCGTACTCGGCGCTTAAGACGTTTCAATCATGCCCCAAAAAGTACTACCACCTTAAAGTTGTGAAGGACGTTAAGGAGTCCCTCTCAGAGATCATGCTGTACGGTGTCGACGCCCACAAAGCGGCTGAACTGTATATCTCTGAGGGCAAAACCCTGCCGGGCAAGTACGAGTTCATGCGTCGCCAGTTAGATACACTAAAGAATTTGAAGGGCGACAAGCACTGTGAGTATAAGTTCGGGCTTACCAAGGACATGGAACCCTGCGGGTTTTTTGCTAAGGACGTTTGGTTGCGTGGGGCTATTGATTTGCTGGTGATAAACGAAGACTCCGGTACCGCCCGTATGATTGATTATAAGTTTGGCAAGTCAAAGAACGCAGATTTGAGCCAGTTGCAATTGATGTCGCTAGCGGTGTTTAAGTTGTTCCCAAACATCACGAAGGTTAAGGCAGGGCTGTTGTTTTGCCCTGAGGATAAAATGATGCCAACGCAGTATCGCGCTGATGATGCGAGTAAGATGTGGATGGATTGGCTACCTGATGTCGCAAGGTTAGAAGGCGCGTTTGAGCATGGGGTTTGGAACGCATCACCCTCTGGGCTATGTAAGGGGTGGTGCCCTGTGGTGTCATGTCAACACTGGGCACCTAAGAGAACAAGATAATGAAAAAGTATAAGGCTTAAAGGAATATCATGGCAACCAGTAAACGAGATTATCGTCAAGAGTACGACGCCTATCAAGGCAAAGACGATCAGAAAAAAAACCGTGCCAAACGCAACGCAGCCCGTCGAGAGTTAGCTCGTGAGGGTCGGGTGGCTAAGGGTGACGGCAATGATGTAGATCATAAGAAACCTATATCAAAGGGTGGCGCAAACAGTAAGTCAAACCTGCGTGTGGTTGCAGGGAATAAAAACAAATCGTTTAGCCGCAACTCAGATGGATCGGTGAAGCGTAACTCACCAAAGAAGTAAGTGCCTAGCGCTTTAGGGATTGCGTAGTAAGCAGTCTCTAAATCAGTAGGTACCGGTGTTAGCGACCTTAAGTGACGTTCCTTGGCAGGCTTCGCAGCTTAAAACCCGTGCTTTATCGGGGGCCTACCTAAACTTCAAAGACCACTTTGGAGCGGTAGTCTATTTGGAGACGAGATGGAGATCATTGATAACAAAGCGCTTAAGCTCAAACTGCGCAGCCCGCAGCGTGTGTTGGAGTGCATACCCAAGAGCCAAGTGCTATCACAGAACGCCGATGGTAGCAGTAACGTGTTGGTGCATTGGGGGATCGAAGAGGCGCAGGTGCTTAAGAATCTACGTATCAAGAACGTGCCATCCCCCATCATCGCTAAGTACAAGTGGACAGGCAACCGAGAGCCCTTTGCGCATCAAAAACATACCGCTGCGTTTCTAACGCTGCATCGTAGGGCGTACGTGTTTAACGATCCCGGCACGGGCAAAACGCTTAGCATGATCTGGGCAGCCGACTACTTACTGCGCCTAAAGCAGATCAAACGGATACTGGTTATATGTCCGGTGTCGGTCATGCGAGCCGCATGGGTGGATGATCTGTTTCATGGTGCGATGCACCGCAGTGTTGATGTGGCCCACGGCACACGGGAGCAACGGAAAGCCGTTATCGCACAGACCGCAGAGTTTGTCATCATCAACTTTGATGGTATCGAGATCGTGCAGAAGGAGCTAATGGACGGGGGGTTTGACCTTATTATTATTGACGAGGCGAACTACGTGAAGACCGCGACCACTAACCGATGGAAGGCAATCAATAAATTAGTGCGCCCTGACACATGGCTGTGGATGGCTACAGGTACCCCGGCCTCGCAGTCCCCACTAGACGCATATGGGTTGGTGAAAATGATGCACCCTACAACTGCGCCTCGATCGTTCGGGGTGTACCGTGACTCGGTGATGGCTAAAGTAACCACGTTCAAGTGGCTACCGAAACTCAATGCCATTGATACGGTGAACCGGCTACTGCAACCTGCGATACGCTTTACCAAGGATGACTGTTTAGACCTACCAGATATTATCTACACCACTCGAGACGTGCCGCTCACCAAGCAGCAATTAAAACTCTACGAGCAGTTGCGAAAGAATATGGCCGCACAAGCCGCAGGTGAAACCATCAGTGCAGTGAACGCAGCGGTGGGCTTGCAGAAACTATTGCAGGTGAGTTGCGGCGCGGTGTACTCCGATGACAGGGCCACGGTTGAGCTCGACATCAGCGAACGGTTCAAAGTGTTATTAGAAGTTATCGAGAGCACAGATAATAAAGTGCTCGTGTTCGTGCCATACACCAATACGCTCGAACTACTACAAGAGAAGCTACTTGCCAAAAAATATACGGTAGATACGATTTACGGTAAGGTGTCCGCCACCAAACGCGCAGATATTATTAAACGCTTTCAGGGGCAGCCCGATCCTAGGGTGCTTATCATACAACCGCAAGCTGCGTCACACGGGATTACCCTACATGCAGCAGACACGATTGTTTGGTGGGGGCCTATTATGTCCTACGAGACTTATGTGCAAGCAAACGCACGTATTCACCGCGCTGGGCAAAAAAATAAATGTTTGGTGGTACGGTTACAAGGCAGTCCCGTAGAGCGTAAACGGTACAAAGCCCTCGATACTTGCGAGGACACCAGTGAGAGTTTGCTAGAAATGTTTAAAGAGGTATTGACAATGTAAAGAAGTGCCTTTACAATAGAAGTTCATTAGGGAGAGAGCCATGAGCGCAACAGCCGACAAGCTAGTTAATGCCTACGTTAAGATGCGGGACTACAGGTCTCAACTGAAGGCACAACACGACGAGCAGGACAGCGCAGTAAAAGAGCAAATGGAGTTAGTTGAGAGTCAGTTGCTCGAGCTATGCAAAACCACTGGAGCTGACAGCTTACGTACGAAATATGGTACGGTTTCTCGCACAGTACAAACACGCTACTGGACGAGCGATTGGGAAGCGATGCATAAATTCATTATGGAACATCAAGCCCCCGATCTGTTAGAGCGACGTGTTTCGCAACTTCAGATGCGGGAGTTCATTAAGGAAAACCCCGATAGTATGCCCGTAGGTTTAAACGTCGATAACCGATACACTGTAAATATTAGAAGGAGTAAAGCATGATAACGGAACGTCCCATGACGACCGCGCAAGTAGCAAGAGCATTAGGGGTCAGCCGCGCCACAATACTGGGGGTGGCACGTAGAGAAGTAGATCCCTTACCAAGCATAAAGATCGGTACCCATTACCGGTTTTTCTGTAGTGATGTTGTGCGGTTCTTTAGCATACCCGCAGACAAACTTGTATCAAACACCCCCGCTGTTAATCAGGAGAGCTAGCATGAGTGAATTATCGTTGTTCAACAAAGACAAACTACCCGCGTACCTGAAGGACCTTGCGCGAGATGAGATCACTAAGAGCATGGTTGGCGGTGGCGGTACACCAAAGATTTCGATTAAGGGTAGTGTGTTTCGCAAGATCGTAGGCGGTGAAGAGGTTATGCGAAACGAGGACCGTGCCATGAACATGGTCGTCCTTAATAGTGCGCCCACTGAGTACCGCACGTTCTACGCTGGTGTGTTTAAGGAAGGCGAGAACTCAGGCCCCGCATGTTGGTCATCGGATGGGGTGAAGCCTGACAGCGTTATCCCTACACCCCAACACAGTAGCTGTGCCGAGTGCCCGCAGAACATCAAAGGTTCGGGTCAGGGCGATAGCCGTGCTTGCCGATTCAGCCGTTGGATGGCAGTGGCATTAGAGAACGATCTTGAGGGTGATGTGTTGCAGCTAGTGCTGCCGTCGCAGTCAGTGTTTGGTAAGGGTGAGAAGGGCAAGTTGCCTCTACGTCAGTACGCTAAGTTTTTAGATGCGCACAACCTACCTATCACTGCGGTCGTAACAGAGATGCGGTTTGACACAGACTCAGCCACACCAAAGCTCACATTCAAACCCATCCGGCCACTGGAGAAAGCAGAGTACGACGTATGCCGCGAGCGTAGCGCCACTACAGACGCCCTTGAAGCAATCACCATGCGCTATACCGTTAAAGCCGATGTGGCGAGTGACGCAGGCGAGGAGTTTGAAACTGTTGCTAAAGCCGCCGCAAAGTTGGGTGTTACTAAACCAAAAGTAGCCGCAGCCACCTCAGACGACGAGGAGGAGACACCGCCGAAAGTTAAGGGTAAGACCAAAGAAGCAGACGTGCAGTCAGTGCTCGATCAGTGGGCAGATGATGACGAGTAAGTAGTCGTCAAGGGAGCAGGGCCCCCCTGCTCCCACTATTCACTATTGGAGATAGAGATGCGCGGATACTCTTATGAGTTTGTAAAAAAAATACGCGCCTTGGCTAAGTTACCTGCGCCCGCTGGGGTGGAGTTAGGTGTCAAGGCTATTGAGCGCGGTATACCTATTAGTCAAATAGCACTGAAAGTCGGTGTGTCACGTATGGCTGTCTATGATTGGTTTACGGGTAAGTACGAACCTAATGCAACGCACTTAAAGAAGCTCACTGCATTGCTCGCTCGCAAATAAACACAACTAGAGACATACTATGACCCCCGAACAATTCTTTCGCTTAGTAACTCCGAGCCAAGGGGTGTATTGTTTTGCGGCCATCGCAGATCCAAAGATCGAGCATGTATTTTTAGACGACGTTGCTGAACTTGTTACGATAGGCGACGCAGTGGCACCGGGTGTGCATCAATATTTCACCCCTGCGTCGTTCAAAGAGCATGGCAAACGCAGGCAGGCGTCCGTAGATAAAGTGCGGTCGTTCTGGTTAGACATAGACGCCAAGGGTGATGACAAGTCCTACGCGTCACAGGAAGCCGCAACAACTGCTATTCATGATTTTCTGTTGGCGTCAGGATTACCTGATCCTATATGGGTTAATTCTGGCAACGGCATACATGTGTACTGGCCTGTGGATACCGAGCTTGACGCCGAAGTCTGGAAGCCCATCGCTACGCGCTTGCAAACCCTAGCCCAAAAGAACGGACTGTTGGTAGACACATCATGCACGACGGATTCTGCACGGCTACTGCGATACCCCGGTTCCTTAAACTACCGTGATCCTGATAACCCTAAACCCACAGCGATCCTGACTGATTCGTATGAGGTGTTAAGCCTGATGGCGTTTGCTTCGCACTTAGGGTTAGGGGACTCAGCACAAACAACCCCTGCTAGCCATACACTAGATGAACTGCCCTTTGCTATACCTACTGATATAACGTACGCTGACGACGCCGTGACCAAGTCTATTGTCGGTGTGACTATATTTAAAAATATAATGGCGCGGTCGGATACCTGTGCCCAACTGAAGCATATATGTGACAACCGTGAGGCATTACCTGAACCTTTATGGCGTGCGGGATTGTCTATTGCACAGATATGTGAAGACCGTGAAGATGCTATCCGTGCAGTATCCGAAGGGCACCCTGACTACTCATACACAAATGCTGAGAAGAAAGCCGCGCAAACCAATGGCCCCTATACATGCCAAGCGTTTGAACGAGTGGAATCTGAGCATTGCCAGAAATGCCCCCATAGGGGACGTATCGCAACCCCCGCGCAGTTGGGCAGATATGTAGCCCCTGCTGAGACCGAAGAAGACCGCACGGTAGTGGCACCAGTGGAAGTTTCGTTATCTGCCGATGTGACTATTCCTGTGGCATCAATAAAGTCTGTTATCCCCGAGTACCCATCACCGTATTTTAGACCTAAGGGGGGTGTGGGAGTGCACAAGGTGGTTAAGGTGCCGGGCGAGCCAGATACGTCCGTACAGATATGTGAGTATGATTTTTATGTGACCCGTCGAATGAACGACCCTGATGCTGGGGAAGTACTTTGGTTTCGTGTGCATTTACCGCTGGATGGTGTACGGGAGTTTTTTATCCCACTGTCCGAGGCTGTTGCACGGGATCGTCTACGGGATGTGCTTGCTAAATATGGTGTTATGGCAACAGACCCAAAGCAAGTTGGTGAGTATTTAATGTACGTTAAAAAATGGTTGAGGCACTTACAAATGACAAAGCAAGCAGAGAAAGTTAGATCGCAAATGGGTTGGACCGCCGATGGCACGTTCGTTGTGGGTACCAAGGAGTTAATCGGTGGGCAACCTGAGGGCCAAGATATTGTGTACGCACCACCTGCGTCTAGAAACACCAACATTATCCCTGCGCTGACTGAGCGTGGTGATTTTCACAAATGGAAGGAGGTCATTAACTTTTACGCCAATGAGGACATGGATGCATATGCATTTGCGCTTTTCTTGAGCTTCGGTGCGCCGCTTATGCAATTCACGTCCTTGCGCGGTGGGGTCTACAACCTAGTCAGTGAGCACTCGGGTATTGGTAAATCCTCAGCACTACTAGCGGCCAACAGCATTTGGGGGCACCCGTTTGACTTGCTCCTTCAGAAGGACGACACCTATAACGTGCGTATTCACCGCGCTGGGGTTATGCGGCACCTGCCACTGACAATCGACGAGATCACCAACATGAGGCCCCTAGAGTTGTCGGATCAGGTGTACGCGAGCACCTCAGGGCGTGGCAAGAACCGCATGGAGACCCACACTAACACTGAGCGACTGAACCTGACATCATGGCAAACACCGACACTAACCACGTCGAACTCCAGCGTGGCGGACAAGCTATACATGAACAAGAGTTTCCCCGAGGGCGAGCTTATGCGGGTGATCGAGGTCGAAGTGCAGCGCAACACTAAGTATCCGAAGTCATACACCGATCTACTATTTCCGCAGTTAGATCATAACTACGGGATGGCGTGGTTGCCTTACATGCGATACATCATGAATCATCAAACCGAGGTCATTGGGATGTTGCGGCGCACACAAGAAAAGACTGATGCGGCGGCTAACCTCACTCAACGAGAGCGTATTTGGTCAACCATGGCGGCTATTGCGTTAACAGGTGGCACGATCGCACACAGTCTCGGTTTGCACGACATCCCCGTAGAGCGAGTGGCACGGTGGGTAGCGGCGCATATGTTTGACACATCGAAGGTTATCACGCAGTCCAGCAGCACGGTTGAAGAGCACATCGCAGGGTATATGGCTGAGAACTACAACAACCTGTTGATCGTGCGCAATGAGCCTATGGCTGGTGACACAATGGTTGTCCCATCGGTCGAGCCTCGCGGGGAGCTGCTTATTCGCTGTGAGCCTGACACACGCCGCATATTTATTGCCAGCGGTCCGTTTAAGAAGTGGTGCGCTAAGAACCAAATTCACTTTGCTACTATCACAAATGCCTTGGAAGCCCGTGGTATCCGCACGGAAACAGTTAAGAAACGTATGTCGAAAGGCACCGCAATAAATATGCCACCCATGAACGCGATGATGATTCAGATCCCTGATTCACTCGCAGGATCCGCGTTCGGTATTGACGAAATGGATGCAATTGATGAGGAAAAGAAAGCAGCTACCCTCGCCGCCCTCGAAAAAGCCTCTTAAAGCACCCAGTGAGTGTTGGGTTGAGACTGAGGGGGTAGAGTATGTCATCGACTGGGCGACGTTCCCCGTGCATGGGTTTGTGTTCCTGCGATGTGTGGAGACCGATAAGGTGGTTAAGGTTATCCGCGCCCATGCGCAGCGTTACGGGGTGGCGGTGTCCCTGAGAGTGGGTATCCGCAATGGATACTGGGGGGTTGGTGTTTGGCGCACCCGGTGATATACTAAACACGTACTGGGCCTCTCCCCCGGTGCGACCCAAAACTCTCTCCTTGTTTTGCCCCGGCCTCGCGCCGGGGTTTTTATTTCATGCGTCGGATTTCTGCCTCGAACTTTTTCATATCTGCAATAACCTCGTTCTCCACACGTTGCAGTTCGAGTAGGGCTTCACGCTTCGCTTCCCCAGACATTGCTGGGTCGGTCTCAAATGCTTTTCGTTGCGCTCGTAAAGTTTTCAGCGCACGTAGCCGTTGGTTCATAATGGGTGCGGCGTTAATGAGGTGCTGGTTCTTTTTATAAAACGCCTCGAACGCGGCAGGGTTGTCTTTAAGGAGGTTAGCCCCAGACACTGCCTTGGTAATATCCTCACGGAACTCGTAAAACTGATTCTTGGCACGAGTGCCCACCGGTGCTACCAAACCAATGCTCAAGAACGGGATCTGCTCCATACCACGATCAGGTCTACTGGGGTTCATCAACCCGTCAGCCACTACAGAGACCGCACCGCCAGCCATACCGAAGTAGCCTCGAATGTAGTTATCGACCACGATAGGAGACACGTCAAGCGCCTTACCGAATGCTTTGGCTAGTTCTGAGGTGCTCGATGTGTACTGCAGCGCCGAGGGTCGAGCTTGCATACTGGGTGAAACCAGCTCCCTACGGGTAAACGATGAGAAGTTAGTGAAGTTCTCAAATATAGGTTTAATAGCTGCTGGGATTGGCATCATACCGTACTCACCTGCGATGTCAGCTAGTGTCTCTCGGAATAGTTTGCCCGCGTCTTTCGCCTCACCCCTAGCATCGTCACGCATATACTGCACTACACGCTCAAGGATAGACTTAAACAGAAAGCCAAATTCGTTAGGCACACTGATCTTAAAGGGCTGTTCGACCCCGAGGGCATCCGAAAACGATTTTGGTAGTATCCAGTTGCGGTCTCGCACCGTGTCGTCTAGTTCTTTGTAGTAATCGTCTTCACTCATCGCCATGGCGTATATAGTGGACAGCGCCGCCATAGTAGCAACACGACTGATAAACATTTTTCTAGCAGGAGCAGCAGCCATACCGGACGGTGCATCGGTGCCTGTGAATCCACGATAGAGCAAGTCGTTACCCTGAGCGTAGGAGTTAAAGAACGGCACCACATGGGTAAGCACCCGCATGGTTTTTGACGTACCCCTGCGGTTGAAGTTAATAAGCTCTCGTGCGCGTTGTTGGGCCATCAGAGAATCACCGGTTTCCTGCATAGTCTGCTCATACACCGCTAGACGTGCTGCCATATCAGAGGCTTTAGCTATTTGCTCCATGCGGTAAATAAGTGCTCTGACCGGGCTGCGCTGCACGGCATTGGTGTCTAGCTCTAAGGTGCTCAACGGGTTTACTGGGTTGTAGTCAAACTCACCGGCAATACCCAAACGCTCTAGTAGGCGCATATACCGGAAGTCTTTACCGAAGGCTTGGGACCACCACACTCGTGGGAAGTAATACAACGTGCGACCTAGTCCTGCAAGGGGACGCTCAAGCCCAGAGTTAAACATAACCCTTTGTGAGTCGTCGATTACCTGCTTAATAGAGAACATTGGTGTGGCAGTGATCGTGGTACGCAGCAATCTAGATGCCCCACCCAACGCGTTTACCATAGTACCCGTAACTTCCGGCGTTTGTACAAACGCAGCCAAGTCATACTGGTTTTGCACTTCATAGAGCACAACCTTGCCATCTTTATACTGCGGGGGTAACACTAGGTGGTTGTTATTCGCTTCTGATACGCTACGGATTTGTCGGGCCATACCCGCTTTCTCCATGTATTCCAGCGTTCGGGTCACAGCAGATGTGCGCATGGTTTGCTCGGTCATCCAAGCAATCTTTTTCATGTAGTTATCTACGGTATTGGTTACGGGGCGCTCAAATGACCCACGCAGTTCTGGTAATCTAGCCAATGCAGCAATACCCCTGCGCCCCTGTGCGAATACGATTTCAGGGTTTTCCATAATATTTTGGAGCCGGTCAAACGGTACATAGTTAGCCGCATCTTTCCACGTTTGGGCTTTTTCCGCACTTAACCGACCACTCTTAACCATTGCGTCAATCATGCCCTCGCGAACTGTGTTCATCATCTTCTGGATTTCTTGTACCTCAGGGGTGTTCTCAAACACTTCTACATCGGCGTCGATTTCTGCAAATGTCTTGTGCAACGCAAACTTTTCTTGGCGCTTCTCAAACGCACCTTCTACGTCACCAGTATTGGCTAACGCTACTGCTAGTGCCTCTATACGAGCGTTGTGCTCCCTGAGGTCTTTAAGCCGCATTCCCTCTAGCACGGTGCCGACTCTTGCTTTGGTGGCGGCATAAGACAGCCCTTGTTTTTCTGCAAGCGTCTTCAGTTTGCTGATAATCTCAGTAGGAGAAACATTGTTGCCATCGTTATCTTTGAGCTGAAATGCCTCCCACAGCCCATCGTCGTTCATGCGTAACCCACCCACACGAAATACCTGTAGTGCTATACGGGCGTGGTCATAGGCTTGGCGCATCCATACCATCGGATTTATATCCCCAAACGAGCTACGCACACCTTGCGAGAACGCCGCACTGAGCTTAGAGGCAATAGGTGCCATCTGATCCACCAACTGCTGACGAATAACATCGGCTAGCGGTGCTTCGGACTGAGTCACGATGTTCATGTATTTCCGCAATTCACTCCTAATAACTGGATCAGGTGCGGCGTTTACATCAGCCAGTGTGCGTGGGGTAGGCTTACCGATAGGTGTGGTTAGGTTCTGTACATATTGGGTGACATTGGGTATGTTGTCGGTGTCTGCACCGTAAGTGATTTGCCCTGTACGATAACCCACCGTATCAACTTGTAATTCACGCCCACCATGCATCAACCCATCGACAGAGATCATGGCGATGAACAAGGTATTACCTTCTGCCCCTGCGTCATCAAGCCCCATGAGATCCCGCAAGGCCCGTGCAAACCGCACAAACACAGATTGCTTTTGGTATGGAATACCCATTAACTGCATCTGGAAGTCACGATTAGACATGGCCTCAGACGCAAACTCCGTCAGGCTAGACATGGCATAGGTCTTAGCTAAGTCGGGGCGCTTTTCCTTGACGTAGTTATATACGTCTTGAAGTTCTTTAAACTCCTGCTTACGGGCGCCTTCACGCTCTTGGGTGATAATAGTGCGGTGCACAAACGCATGGATCATCTCATGCATAAACGTATGGGAATCTTCAGCCCCACGAACCAACGAGATTTCATCGGTAATTGAGTTGTACTGCCCTAGTATGATGTCCCCATTCGCGTCTACACCCAAAGAGTCAACCATACGCATAGTGGGCAGTGCCACACGGCGCTCTAAGATATTAGCGGCAACCAGTTTTTCCCGTGCGTTATAGATACCTGAGTCATCGTTTAGGATAGCCTCGAGTGCTGCAGTGGGGTTTAGGTTAGCCAGCGCAGTTTGCAGAGCAGGTGTTACGGCGCCAGCAGCGTCTCCGTTTGCACGAAGGGCTTGCACAGCGTTAGCGATGTTATTTCCACCCTGCTCTAATATTAACGAGTCATATAGGTCGACCCCTACGGAGTCTTCCCGTGCAGCAATGCTTTGAGTTATGGATTTGTATTGGCTTTCAGGTAGCAACCCACTGTTAAAAGCATTACGTGCCAAACGTGCTACTGCCTTAAGGTCAGGCGTATCTTGCGCCGCAAGTTCACTAGCCTCATCTACTGCGGTGTCTATTGTGTACTCGATGTCTCGCGCGGGGGTTGCTGTAGGTGTAGGTGCAGGTGTAGGTGCAGGGGGTTCTGTTACTGTATCGGATGCTGGCTCTGGTGTGCCTCGCGCAGCGTCTGGTGCAGTTCCTCTAGTAGTGTCAGCCAATCCTCCGACTTCAGGTGCTGGAACTGCTCCGGTGGCACCCTCCTGTGCGGGGGTTGATCCATCGCCCACGCTAGCCACTCCCACGCTTGGCTCACTTGCTGGTCGCTCAGTACTTGGCTCTCCTGCGGGTTCTGGTGTAGCATCAGTAGCTCCTGCGCGGGGTGTGGTTGATTGTAGTGCGCCACCAAGGGGACCAAACATCTCACCTTGACGGGTAAACTCGGACTGACCAATAACGTCACGGATAGCCGCCTTAGTATCTGCGGGCATATTAGGGTTTCGTAGCGCAGCACGTAAGGCTTTGTTGACCTCTTGGTTCTGTACCGGGTCGTTCATATCCCTACCTAACAACTGCTTACGTAGCATCGATGTTTTAGGTAATTTAAGTGTGTCTAGCGCTTGCTTATCAATAACCGGGCGCGTTGCAGGTAACTGCCCCAAGAACGTATTAATCTTTTCTTGAATTGCTTCGGGGCGTTTCGGCGCATCTCTGTAGGCTTCCAACGCTGTGCGGACAAAACGTGCTTGCACGGGGTCAGTTAAATCGGCATTAAGTAGGTCGTTATTTTTACGGATTACTGCGGATTTGCTAATACCCAACTGGTCAAAAGTCTCTTGGGTTACCGATGTGGGAGGCTCTGCAGCAATCTGTGACTCAGGCACCGATGTGACTTTTGGGGTAGCGAAGTCTAATTGTGCTTGCCCCGCCTCGTCTACTCGCAGGCGTTTGGCCCGTGTCTCTTGTTCACGAATAGCACCTAACCGTGTGGACTCAATACCCTTAATTTCTTTGATTCGGTCACGGGCTTGCTTGCGCACCGAAGCGTCTTCTATATCAGGTATTTGTGCTTCTAAACGCCCACGCTCAGCCTGCAACTCTGCTAATGGTAACGACTCATCAAATGCTTGCGTGATGGATGTGGGTTCAGCAGTGGATGTTGTGGCAGTGAGTTCGGCTTCAGGAGCAAGGGGTCTACCAAACGCATCAAATCCACGTCCGGACTCGGGCAGGGGAGTGCCTTGCACAGATGTTAGTGGTTGTTGAGCGCGTGGGGTTCGGGGTAAATTTAACGCAAATTGCCCGGTTTGGTCAGCTCTTTGCCCAGTTATTTGCGCTTGTGCTTCGTCTTGTGCCCGCATAAATTCTGCGGTCTTTTGTTCTGCTTGCAGTGCTTGGATTTCTTCTTTCGTACGAGTGGGCGCATCAGCGGCAGGAGCATCAGGATCAGGATCACGCTCGCGACCAGTCACAGCACTCACACCAGCACCTAGACCACCACCAGTAATGCCTTCCAACGCGGCTTGACCAGCAGCCCCGCGAAACGTGGGTACATCAAATCCTTGACGCTGCAGTGCGATGTTCTGCGCAACTTGTTCTTGCCCACCTTGTAGGGCTTCAGTACCTGCTTCACCCACTACGGTTTGTGTGAATTTACCAATACCACGTTTGGCTAGCCCTTGCGATACTTTGCCTGTTAAATTCTGCACCAACCGAGGTTCGATACCAGTGCGCGAGGCAACTGCTCCGATAATAGCTCCCAGTGCGATCTGGTCTAGGTTTTCCCCACCGTACGATTGGGCTTCTTGCGCGGCTGCTTCTGCTTGCTCTGGGGACATTCCACTCTGCTCGAGCTCTTCTTTTACCGCGCTGTAGATTTCACCTTTGATGATACCCGCACCCATAGTGGCACCAGTACCCGCAACCATTGCACCCACACCTTTAGCACCAAACTTGGCTAGATTAGCCGCAAGACCACCTACTAAGTTAGGTGCTGCGGTGCCAAGAGCTTGGGAAATAAGGTCAACTGGTGCGACTAAAAATGCTTTAAACGCATCCAATACTTGATCGGTAACACCTTTATCCTCGGCGTCCTTCATGATCCTAGCAATCTCTTGCTGATTGTTTTTGGCTTGTGCTGAGAGCAGGCTACCTAAGTACTCTTCGCCTCCACGTAGTGTCTGGGACAGAGGGTTATCCGCACCGAAAGCATCCGCAATCATTCGCACACCCGACACCGCACCGCGAGCAATGCCTACGGGCACATCCGCGACTTGCCGGAACATGCTTTGCTCTTCTGGAGTAGGAGCGGCAGCCGATTGGTTACGCGTAAGGGTCTCTTGTTTGGCGACTCTATCTATAACGCTTGGGTCCGTACCCTCTGGGAATTCTAATACAGTTCCGTCAAACAGTTCGACGTTAATAGCCATGAGTACTTATCCTTATTGGATACGGTTGCCTTGAGCATCATACCTAATTACGCTACCGCTAGGTGTGGCGCTTTCTTTCTCTGGTGCGATCCCTAGTTTTTGCATTTTAAAATTCCGCTCATAGTCTTTACGGGCTTTCGATGCTGCAGCTAATCTATCTCGCGCTTGCCCAGTTTGCGTTTCCCCCGCGGCTTCTCTAACGGCTTTTGCGGCTTCCTGTTCGGCGCTAAATAGTAGCTTAAAATCGGGATCAGCGTTTAGCTCCGTTTGCAATTGTCGGTCAGTCAAACCGTTTTTAGCACCCGCAGCAGCCGCACGAGAATCAATCTCTTTTAGTTTTAGACCGTAGTTCAAGAACTGGTTAAACTGCTCTGAAGCGGCCTTGTCGTTACCTTTCATGAGCTCCACTTCATACTGACGGAACGCAATTTCGGCGTTCTCTGCGGTCTCAACGGCTTTCTGTGCGTCTTTCTTACCCGCTAAGAATGTAGCCCCGCCAGTCTGAGCAGCGCGAGCTATGCCGTCAGCTAAGGAAGTGCCACCCATCATAGCAAGACCGGCAGTAAGTAGTGCGTCATAGACGGCAGTATTCTCTTGACCTTCGGCGCGTCCCATCTTATCTTCTAGCCGTGCTTGCATATCATTCAAAATAGACTGTTGTGCAGGGTCCATCTCACCTTTCGGTATTGAGGCTTTGAACTGCTCAAACGTACTGGGCATAAGCGAACGGTTAGAGGGCCTAGCGGGAGCCGTAGGAGCCGTAGGAGCCGTAGGAGCCGTAGGAGCATCTTGTTTATTGCGGGCAGCAACCAACATCGGATCAACTACTTCGCTGTCTACTTCTGGATCTCCGGGTGGTAGTGCTTGCACCTCGGGAAGTCTGGGGGGTGCCACCGGAATTTGATCGAACAACGCTTGGGCCTCCGGCGTCCTCACCATCATCTCTGGAGGTGGCAACCCCATCATTTTCGCCCGTGCGCGTTGAGATGCTTCGGTGCCAACATCTCTAGGAAACGTCACTTGGGGACCAAAACTGGTGCTACCACCATGAGCTAGTGCAACAATACCACCGCCTGCCATCTGTACTCGGGGCTGGCCGATACTAGCAGCTTGAGCTCTTTTTGCGATTCCTTCGGCTGTGGTGTCTTGTGGGACTTCTCCGCCCGGCATACGGGTACGGGCACGGCGTTGCATCTCGCTTTGCACAGCGCTCAAGGTAATAGCATCTTTAACAGAGCGAGCATAAGCCGCCAACTGCGTATCTGATAAACGACGTAGTCTTGAAGGTAGCTCTTGCACTGCCATTGTGGACATCGCATCGGGTGATACTTGACCGCCCGCTTGATAACTCTTAACCTGACCGCCCTCTTTACGACCGAATGCACCGTAGGCAGCTAGACCTGTTCCTAATAACTGAGCGGTTTGATCTGGCCCTTGGGTATATTGTAACTGCGATTGGTTCCCAGATGGAACGCCTCGCAAAAGGTCTGACATATAACTGAGCTGTTGGTACGGATACTGCTGGCGAGCCATTTCTTGCTGATAAGCAAAGTCTAAACCCTGTTGTTGCTGTTGTTGTTGCAACGCACCATACTTTTGCATAGCGTCAGTTGTAGCCATCTCTTGCTCAAACTGCTGACCACCAAGACCACCCAGTACACCGGCACCACGAACACCAAGCTCAGCACCAGAAAGACCATACTGCCCAGCAGCGGTTGCCCGACCGACACCTTCAAGCCCTGTTTGTGCACCTTGCATTCCTGCCTGTTGCCCAGCGATACCAGTTCTCGTGCCTTCTAAACCTAAACCGGCCCCAGAAATCTGTTGACCCACACCTTGAAGCCCCGTTTGAGCACCTTGAATACCTTGCGCTGTGCCTTGCAGACCTAATTGACCAGCCGCTAACCGTTGACCAGTACCCTGTAATCCCAACCCAGCACCTTGCATACCCAGACCATACAATTGCCTAGCCTCTCCAAGACCTTGTAGACCAGCCTGTTGACCCTGAATACCGGTTTGAGCACCTTGCATACCTTGAGCGGTGCCTGCCATACCTGCCTGAAGCCCTTGGTAGCCTGCCTGCAATCCTTGGATACCTAAGCCCGCACCGAACTGTTGGGCTTGTTGGGCTTGTTGGAAGGCGTTTTGTAGGCCAGCACCTTGAATATCACCGAGCTGAGTGCCCAAATTGCGTTGGCGCTCTGCTTCTAAAATAGATGAACGTGATCCACCGAATGCACCTTGCTGGGCGGCCTGAGATTGAGTGGTTTGCTGTTGTATTTGTGATTGTCTAACGGCTTCACGCTGTTGCTGGTCAACCACATTCTGCATATAAGGAGACATGTAAGATTGCATTGACTCTGGGGACGTGGCTTGTTGCGCATATTGTTGCCCTGCACCAAAGCCTTGTTGCGCCTGCTGTACACCGATTCCACCGATACCCGCGCCTTGGGCGCCATAGCCCATGCCAGTCATACCAATATCAGCCGCTGTAGCGCCATACTGCTGAGCTTGCGGAGCTATCCCTGCGCCCACCGCACCGAAACCCGCACCCATTTGCCCATACATATCCGCTTGACCTTCTGCGGCTCTTTGAGATTGTGCGGCAGTCATTGCGCCTTGAGCGCCAAAACCAGCACCCATACCGCCGTACATCTGCGCCCCGCGTTGAGCGCGATTAGCGTCCATCATAGCCTGTTGAGCACCAGCAAGCCCTAGTGTAGAAGCCGCACCGCCATACCCAGCACCCGCTTGACCATAACCCAACGCAGCGCCCTGTAGGCCCATCGCGTTTTGCTGAGCACCGAGACCTTGTTGAGCGCCGGAGTAGGCTAAGTTAGACGCGTCTGTTAGCTGAGGAGCCGTTTGCTGCCCTGCTACGTTCTGGAACGCCTGAGCCTGCATAGGGGAAAACCCTGCAAACCGCTGTCCGCCATACCCCTGATAAGGGTTAGCAGTAGTGTCAGTTAGAATTTGCGCCTGCCCTAGCATTTCCTCCGCGTAGGGACGTGCGTACTCAGGGATGTTGGTTTGAGTTATTGTTTGGCTACTGGGTCCTGATCCGCCGCCGCTAGATATATAGGCTTTTATCCTACCGCCCTCTTTCTTGAAAGCTCGAGTATCTAGTTCTGGGATACCTAGGTGTAAAAAGGTGCGGCTACTCTGCAACATTTAAGTGCTCCTTACGGTACGCATCATACCGCTCAAAATATATAGTTTTCCAAACTTCAGGCATATACTCTTTGGCTTTCTTCTCGCCTACACAGACATGCACGGCGTATGTAATAATGTGTCCTGCTGCGTACCGTAACCCGTGGGCTATCTCTAACCCATGCTCATCTTTTTGAGTTTCAAATTTATTTGCGGTGTCATAAGCAGAAACAACGCTAATCCACATAGGTAAAACTTGCTCTTGGATGCTGCGGTAGAAAGGATTTGCTTGTAAATAAACTAAACAGCATAGAAATGCGTGGTTGATACGGTCGTCGGAAACAGGCTTGTCTTTATCCACCAGATCATCCCATATATGGGAAAGGTCAACAAACAAACGAAACATGTTTAGCGCGTCTTGATTTCCGCCAAACCACTCCAGTTTTCCTTCTTCTATGTTCATACAGGCATTACCTGCTCAGGGCTTACTTCAGCTTGCTGATTGCTTTTACCGTGTGCAGCTTCTCGGATTTTATCCATCATGACATATAACTTAGCTGCGCCACGCTCTGGATCTCCGTTACC
>Ga0208646_1000614_pt1 | contig 21747 bp, 19 predicted proteins | sample AntAceMetag02UK8_FD_184762 | JGI IMG/M metagenome (GOLD analysis project Ga0208646, IMG submission 184762) | Saline lake microbial communities from Ace Lake, Antarctica - Antarctic Ace Lake Metagenome 02UK8 (SPAdes) (version 2) | ecosystem: Environmental > Aquatic > Non-marine Saline and... | reverse complement strand
CAACGAATGAAATTTTAGCATTTCAAACCACCCTGAATCACTTTAAACGTACTTTTGTCTCGAAAAATAAATTGAAATAATCTATTTTATCCGATTTATGGGGGCTCAATTTTCAAGTTGGGTTAAGGAACGGAATCAAGAGGGCTAAAACTTTAAAAATTGTTAAAACGGTAATTCGCAAAGCCGTTCAGTCGTTAATTATGCATTAATGACTAATTTCGCATGCTGTTTCACAGAAAGTCATTTAAGCTTTTGTAATAAGAGATTGATTTGAGTGAAATTTTAAAACTGACTTAATACAAAAAACTCCAAATGGGATATCAGAAGTTAAATATCATCGTAGGATGGGTAGTTTTTTTCGCTTCGCTAATTGTTTACGCAGTGACCATCGAGCCTACTGCAAGCTTTTGGGATTGTGGCGAATTTATTGCGTGCTCCTATAAATTAGAGGTTCCTCATCCTCCAGGCGCACCATTCTTCCTCCTCATCGGAAGACTATTTTCACTAATGGCCGCAGGTGATGTAGAAAGCGTGGCTTACTGGGTCACGATGGTGAGTGTCGTTAGTAGTGCATTTGCCATATTGTTTTTATTCTGGTCGATCACTCATTTGGTAAAAAGAGTCCTTAAAATCAAAAACGGAGAAGAGACACTCGAACAAATAATCATGATCATTGGCGCTGGGGCAATTGGCGCATTGTCATGTACTTTCTCTGATTCATTCTGGTTTTCAGCTGTGGAAGCAGAAGTTTATGGCATGTCTTCATTTTTTACAGCTTTTGTCTTTTGGGCAATCCTCAAATGGGAAAATATAGAAAATGATTCTGACGGAAATCGCTGGCTAATACTTATTGCGTATATGATGGGACTTTCCATTGGTGTCCATTTATTAAACCTCGTCACCATTCCTGCGCTAGGCTTAATTGTGTATTTCAAGAAGAATGAGACCATTACTAGAAATGGAATCATTTTAACTATGCTAGCGGCTGGCGCCATCATAATACTCATTATGATCGGAATTATCCCTGGATTACCTTCTTTAGCTGGATCATTAGAACTTTTCTTTGTCAATGGACTCGGCTTACCGTTTGGTTCTGGCGTTATATTCTTCGCTGTTGCTTTCCTAGGTGGACTTGTTTTCGGTCTGTATTATACTGTGAAAAAGCAAAAACTGATGCTAAACACCATCCTATTGTGTTTCACATTTATCATTATTGGTTATTCCTCCTATATGATCGTTCCGATCAGAAGTGCGTATAACCCGCCAATTGATGAGAACAATCCGGAAGATATCTTGTCTTTCGTGTCCTACTTGAAACGTGAGCAATACGGAAGCCGTCCTCTTTTCCATGGTCAATACTACACTGCAGAAATCACAAAGCAAGTGGCGGGAGATCCTACTTACATGAGAGGAAAGGATAAATACATCGTCAAAGACCAAAAAGTCGATTATGTATATGATGAGAAGCAAACTACAATTTTGCCTAGAATGTACAGTCCTGATCCAAACCATAAGCGGCGATATCAGGAAATAACGGGTTTGAGCGAAGGCGAAAAACCAAGCTTTAGTGACAATATATACTTCATGTTCAGCCACCAGCTGGGCAAAATGTACATGAGGTACTTTCTCTGGAACTTTGCCGGTCGTGCCTCTGATATTCAAGATGCTGGATGGGTCGGTATCAATGGCGCATTCGACGAGTTACCGGCAGAGCTAGCGGAAAACAAAGGAAGAAATATCTATTTCGCCATTCCATTACTATTAGGAATACTTGGTCTTTTTATTCAATATAAAAAGGATCAAAAATACTTTTATGTAACACTCTTATTATTTTTCCTAACAGGGGCTGCTCTGGTGCTTTACCTAAACTCACCACCCATAGAACCAAGGGAAAGAGATTACATCTACACAGGATCCTATTATGTCTTTGCTATTTGGATTGGCTTTGGTGTTTTGGCTTTGTTTGATATTCTCAAATCAGTCATTAAAAACGGAAGAATCGCAGCTATTATGGCTGTAGCAATTGCCGGCATTGTACCATCACTTATGGCCTCAGAAAACTGGGATGATCATGACAGATCTGATCGATATTTCTCAGTGGATGCTGCTAAAAACTATTTAGCCACTTGTGCGCCAAATTCAATTATTTTCACTGGTGGTGACAATGACACATTCCCTTTATGGTATGCGCAGGAAGTCGAAGGGTTCCGAACTGACGTCAGAGTCATCGTTTTAAGTTACTTTAATACCGATTGGTACATTAGCCAAATGATGCGTAATGCTTATGAATCCAAAGCATTACCATTTAGTTTGTCTTTAGAAAACTACCAACAAGGCGGGCTTAATGACTACTTACCTGTCGTGGAAAGGCAAAATCTTAAGGAGATTAATACACGAACTTATCTTCAGTTAATCAAAAAAGAACATCCACAACTGCAAGTGCCTTTGTCAAATGGAAGTTCTTACAACTCCGTGCCTGCGAAGAAAATGTTCTTGGATGTAGATGTGGAAAAGGTCAAAGCAATGAATATCGTACCTAAAGAAATGGAGGATAATATTGTAGAGAAAATGACTTGGTCTATTAAAGGCCGTGGTTTGGAGAAAAACGATTTGGGTGTGATTGACCTTATTGCTAATTCAAATTGGGAAAGACCTATCTATTTTAATACAACCTCACTCTCAAGTTTAAATATCAATTTAAGAAGATATGTTGTTCAAGAAGGTATTGCGTATCGGTTAACACCAGTCCGTAATCCTGATGCCCAGAACATGATGATCAATAATGAAGTGATGTATGACAACCTGATGAATAAATACCAGTGGAGAGAACTTGACAACCCAGATGTTTATTACTCAGAAGATTATAGAAATTTTTGTTTGAATCACCGATCTGCATTTAATACACTTGCTATTTCATTAATAGAAGCCGGAGATTACGACAAAGCGAAAAACGTAATGGAAAAATCGCTCTCTGTTATGCCTGACAAGGCTATCCCTTATGATTACTTCAATGTGCAACAAGTAGGTATCATGCTTCAATTAGACAACCTTGACACGACTGTCATGAGAGGAGACAACCTTCAAGCGGCATCTATGCTCTCATTGGCGGATGATATCGCAGCTATAACTTTGCAAAGGAATACGGAGATGTTGGACTATATGATAGAAACTGGGTCAAGAGATATCAATGAAATACAAAAACGCGTATTATCGTTGAACGAATTGGCGAGAGCTTATCGCTCAGCTGGAGAAAATGAAAAAGCTGCTGAGTATGAAAAAGTCTTCAGCACTTACTATCAGAAGTTGCAGTCAAGCTTTTAAAAAAACATACAAATAGCAAAACGCCCATTAAATTATATTTAATGGGCGTTTTTTTTTCATCACTATGGGTGTGACACTATTCTTTTCCTGGATAACAAATCAAGTTTAAGGCTCCCTCCTCTTGATCCTTACAGTGTCCTCAACTTTAGACAAAGCTGCCCTCCCTTTGGCAATATGATTTTGAAGTTTTTATAGGGTGTTAGTTTGGCTCCTAAGTAAAACAACTGGTAGAGGTTTATATTTCCTGAAGACAAACAAGGACTTAATCAGAGGAATTTTTCAGGCAAGTCCTACAGACTTACGACCAAGTAATCGTTTGGAAAACAAAGGTGATCAAGGATTTAGCCGTTATCCCCATTTACACCTTAGCTTTTCTGCGAGTAGTGGATTTAACTGTTTGGAATGGGATACGGAATACTAAACAACAAATGAGTTATAAGGAATCAAACCCAAGTAGTTCAAAGAAAAAAGATACCAACAAAAAAAATAAATTAGTTTTTTAGAAACTTTCGAGCTCTTTTATATCGAGATATTTCGTCTTTAATCACGACAAAATAGTAGCCAGTAGCAAGATCTTTCACTGGAATACGAAAACGACCTCCGCCAAGATCTTCGGTGCGGATAGAAATCTCATTTCCAATGATGCTATGAAGTTCGAATTCGGCATTTACTAGGGTAGAATTATTGATCTGTACGATCAAATAATCGACTGCTGGGTTGGGATATAACTCCAATTTATTAGAAGCCTCTATGTTCTCAGCGAAAACAACGTTTTCAGCCGAAACGACATTATCATCCACCTGACTTTGTCCCAATGCTGCAAGGGACGAAATCCAAAAGAACGCTAATATGATCCACTTATTGTTTTTCACTATAACAAAGTACGTAAAAAAACCACCATTGTTTTATGTTTTGACTAAATTTTATTGCTTTTAAAGCGTTAAACCTTGCTTTTTTAACATTATTTATTGGTTTGACCTTAATTAATCATTTGGTATTATTCAAATAATTAATTGATCTTTAGCGCTTTACGCTTTTTCTAAGCTTTTAAATGCCGCTGGGAGATGATCTACAATATCAGAAGCAATTAATCCTGTTCGTCCCAATTTATTTTTAGCTAAGTCTCCTGCTAGGCCATGGATATAAACGCCAAGCATTAGGGAATACTCTGGTAGATAACCTTGAGCGATGATTCCTGTGATTACCCCGGTCAATACATCGCCGCTTCCGGCTGTTGCCATGCCAGCATTGCCTGTAGTATTAAAAACCACCAACCCATTAGGATTACAGATTGCAGAAAAAGCTCCTTTTAGCACCATAAACACTTGATGTGTCCGACAAAAAAGTTTTAACTTTTCGAGTTTTTTATTTTCAGTAGCCCAACTGCCAACAAGTCTCTCAAACTCCCCTGGATGTGGTGTCAATACACTGCCCTTAGGTATCAGCGCTAATAAATCTTTGTGTGCAGCAATAAAGTTGATTGCATCTGCATCAATAACAATTGGCTTGTCTACATTTTCTAACAATGCGTACAAAGCTTTTCGAGTTGTTGGATTTTTACCCAATCCTGGGCCTATGGCAATTACATTAATCTTTTCAGGAATTTCAATTTCTGAGACTACCTCTTCATGCTCTTCCTCTAATACCATACTTTCAGGTACGCTGCATTGCATAATTTCCAACCCACACTTTGGCACATGGGAAAATAATAGTCCAGCCCCGCTTCTCAAAACAGCTCGTGCGGCTAATACCGCAGCACCCATTTTCCCCTTGCTCCCAGCAACCAATAGCACGCTCCCAGCACTTCCTTTATGGCTAAATACTGGTCTGCTAATTCGTTTGAAATCTGACTTTTCATTCAAAAAATATCCGGCAGCTTTTGTAGATATATAAGCCGAATCAAGCCCAATATCAACAACGGCAAGTTCTCCTACCCACTTAGCATAAGATGGTTGCAAAAAAGGCCATTTGGGAATTTGAAAGGTGATGGTCAAATCAGGTTCAACAGCCACTTTTGGAATATCCAAAGCATCTGTTGACAAGCCGGAAGCAATATCAATACTGATTTTATCACCATCAAAATCATTGATCTTCTCTATCACCTCTCTATGAATGCCTACAACCTCGCGTGCGAGTCCCGAACCAAAAATCCCATCAATTATGATCTCCTTGTCAACTAACGAAGGAATATCTGAAACTGACTTTAGAATACGCAATTCACAAACTCCTTTAAGACGCTTGAAGTTGGTTTTAAAATCAGCACTTCCCTTGGGTGTCTCTCCGACTATGCATGCCTTTACTCGATAGGAGTCTTGCACTAAGAGCCTTGCGATAGCCAATGCATCTCCACCATTATTACCAGTTCCTGCAATGATGAAGATTTCTCCAACCGACTTATTGTCATATTTTTCCTTAAAGCAAGTTACAAAGGCTCCTGAAGCTCTTTCCATCAGGTCAATAGAACTTATTGGCTCATTCTCAATAGTGTATTGGTCAACTTCCTTTATTTGCTGTGCGGTTAGAATGGGTATCATAAATAATATTTGATAAAAAATGTTTAACCTGCATTAACGGGTCTCTTATGTTTCCACCGCTTGTGACTCCAAAGCCAAAAGGGAGGATTTCTCTGGATCATTCCCTCTAGTATTTTGGTATGTCCCTCTGTGATATAACCGTAAGGAGTTTCCTTTGGGTGATCAGTAATTAGATGATACTTCAAAGAGTAGTAGCCCCTTTTAACTTTGGTAATTTCTCCAAAAACAACAGGTGCGTCATATTCCTTTGCGTATTTTTCGGCTCCAAAAAGTAGCGCTGTATCCTGACTTAAAAACTTCATCCAATAAGCATTACTTCCGTTTCTCGGTGATTGATCCGCACCAAAGACAAAGCCATATTTTGGTCTCTTGGCGTCTCGATTAAAATAATCCCTCGTTACTTTCATAGGAATCATTCTTAATCCGTATTTCTCCCGAGAACTTCTCAATTTCTCATCTAGAAAGCGATTGTGTAGCTTTTTATATATCGCTAAACCAGAAAATCGATGGTATAATGGCATTGCCAATGCATACAATTCCCAATTGTTATAATGTCCGCCAGTAATAATCACATGACGTCCACTCCCTAAATATTGATCTACCATTTCAGGGTTTTCAATAAAAAAACGACTTTCTACCTCTTGCTTTGAAATAGAAAAATTTTTAATCCCTTCAACTATCAAATCACAAAAATGGCGATAATATAGCCTCTCAATTTGTCGACGATCAGTCGCATTTTTATCCGGAAAGCTCCGCTCCAGGTTTTTTCTAACCACACTTACCCTATACCCCAAAATAGCATAAACGCCGTAGTAAAGGCCACTAGAAATACCTTGAAGCAATGCCAATGGCAGCTTAGATAGCGGGAAAATAACGAGATAATAGAGTAGTCTGATAAGTCTGATATTTGAGTAAGCAATATTATGCTTTTCAGACCAACTACTCTTTAATTCCTCAGGACAATGTTAGCCCAACACTAAAAGGTTTGACATTAATCACTGACTGCTGTATCGAATACTTGGCATTAAGTAAAGCCCCGTTCCATTGAACTCATATATCATCTTTCTCAGTAAAACGCTTCATCACCACTTGGCAAAGCATCTTATTCGAAGGTGTCACAACCGATAAAGCCAATGGCAGCTATTAAAAATAAGGTTGAATTTCGATTTATCCAGCTCATCGTAATTTCGTTTTCTAAGTAGACTGGGAATTTCTCAAAAACACTGTTTGCTCTTACAAAAATTATCTGTCTACTTCTCCAAGTACCAAATCAAGAGATCCAACTATTGCTATAAGATCGGCAATCATCACCCCTCTTGAAATTTCCGGTAAAACAGAAAGATTGACGAAACTCGGCGCTCTGGCCTTACATCTTACAGCAACGTCTGCCCTCCCATCAGTTCTAAAAAAATACCCTAACTCCCCCTTTGGGTTTTCGGCTCTAATGTAAAAATCTTGAGCCTTTGGTCTGATTTTTTTTGGGACTAAAGCCCTAGGGTCAAATTCTCTTGTTCTTTTGTGTGTAGATATTAGCTGTTCGACGCATTGCTCCATGAGCTTTAATGACTCGCGACATTCCTGAGCTCTGACCCACGTTCTATCCCAACAATCACCCGTTTTCCCCATTTCCCCTTTACCCATTGGTACTTCAAAGTCCAATTCAGGATAAACAGAATAGCCGTCTACTTTTCTTAAGTCAAATTTCAAACCTGAACCACGAAGCATTGGGCCTGTGATACCGTAGTTTATGGCAAGGTCCAATGGAAGCACCCCAACATTGGCTGTTCGATCAATAAATATTTTATTTTCAATAAGAAGCTTATCAAGATCGTCAAGCTTTGGTTTGAGGTATTTAATAAACTGCAAGCAACGCTCTTCAAAACCAACTGGCAAATCATAAAACAGCCCTCCAATCCATATATAATTGTAAAGCATTCTGGCACCAGATACCCATTCGAGTAAACGCAAAATATGCTCTCTATCTCGCATTAACCATAAAAAGGGTGTAAATGCGCCTATATCCAGCCCATAAGTACCTATAGCCACAAAGTGGGAAGCTATTCTATTCAACTCAGCCACAAGCACCCTGATATACTCCACTCGCTTCGGAATCTGCTCGGAAATTCCCAACATTTGTTCCACTCCCATCGCGTAAGCATGTTCACTATTGATAGCCGCCATGTAATCCATACGGTCAACATATGGGAGTACTTGATTGAATGGGACAGATTCAGCATGTTTTTCAAAACATCTGTGCAAATAACCCAAATGTGGGACTACATCTTTCACAATCTCACCATCGCTAATGACTTCCAAACGAAGGACTCCATGTGTTGATGGATGCTGCGGACCTATATTAATTAGCAGTTCCCCAGACTTCAACGTTTCTTCCGTATAAACCGTGGGTTCGGAATTCTTAAAATGATCTGGGTGATATTTATATTGTATCTCCATTTTTCAATTCGTCGCGATCATATTTCACCGTCATACCGTGGTATTTTTCCTGTTCTTGGTAATCTTTTCTCAATGGATAACCTTCCCAATCAGTTGGTAAAAGAATTCTTCTCAAATCAGGATGACCTTTAAATTGGATACCTAACAAATCAAAAGCCTCTCTTTCGTGCCAGTCCGCAGTTCTCCATATATCAGCAACAGAATCGATCTCAGGGGTTTCTCTTGGAAGGATCACCTTCAATGCCATTCGATAATCTTTTGGTATGCTATATAAATGGTAAATCACTTCCATTGTATTTGCTGCTTCACCATTATCCAAGCCTGTTAGCGACGATAACTGATCGAAATAATATCTACTATCTTCATGAAGAAACTGACATATTCCATGAATTTGACTTTCTTCCAGTATAAAACATTCAGGAGAATTTAATCCTTGGTCTAATACCATTTTAAAACTCAAGGATATTTCTACGTCTTTTATTATTTGTTCTATATTCATTGAAGGTGAGGTTTGAGAAAACTCTTTAGCGCGTCAAGAGAAGAATGATTAAAATCGAAGTATTGATGCTTATAAATCCTACTCACACCTTTGCCTGATGATTTTGATAGTGCCGAAAAGTAGATAAACAATTTATCTTTTTCATCAACATTGTAGTTTTCTAACCCTTCGTGGTTGACACATCTAGCATAATATTCAATACATTTATCAAGAAAGTCTTTGTAAAGTTCTGGAATGCAAGATTTCACTAACGTTTCTAAATTCCCTGCTTTCGTATTATTTGGAAAAAAGAAAACTCGATTCGTGTCCAAATCAGTGAATTTATTCTTCAGAGCATCCAGATAGGTCAACTTCTCTGAATCTGCATCAAGAATAAATAAATACTGTTTTTTAAGGCTGACCGTTTGAGTGTCGATTTGACTGATCACTTCATTTCCTAAGGCAGAAGCATTGGTTTTTATCTTTAAGTATTGAAAGGTTTTATCCGTTTCAAAGTTGTTTTTAATCAACTGTTTGAGGAAATTTTCATCATCCTCCCCTTCTACTATTATAATTAAATCGGACATTATCGTAGATCATTTCCTAAGGCCACAGCACTTTCTAGCACATCAAAAGCACTCGTATAGGCGACAACATCATGCGTGTCTGGTGTCTTTTTTAATGAAATAACCCTTGATTTTGATATTGCTTCCTCACCTAATTCTTTTATTGCCTGCTCATATGCTTCGATACATTCTTTATTGTGTGTAGTGGAAAAAAGTTGAACATTGTTTTCCTCAGCAGATTCAAGAATAACCTTCCAGTAATCTTTCAGTCTGGAGTAATGAATACCAGTATCAATTTCGTCGATTAATAATATCCTATTTCGAGATATAATTATTTCTATGAATATTCTAAAAAGCTTAATAATCCCATCTCCTAACATTCCTAATGGGATGGAACCATTTTGTCCTTGAAAGTAAACAATTAAAGAGGGTTCATTTTTGAATCGTGAAATATCAATTTCTATATCCTCAATTCTTTGATCAATCCGCCTTAATTCGTTTATTAATGCATGTTTAATTGCTCTATTCTTTTGAACGTACTTAGAATAGTTATCAACTAGGTCATTTGAAAATCCATAAGAAAACGGAATAAATGGTATCTCGACATGGCTATACTTTCCAAGAGAAAGACTTCTCTCTTCCAAGTTGAAAGTCGAAGTGAGTTCGACAAGACCGTTTTGAAAATCAAAAAAATAGGTTGTTTCATCAATTCTATCAGGAAATAATGATTTAGAAAATGAAACTATTAGTTTGCACTCCTTATTATTTGCTACTAATTCACTGTTTATAAAAAACTTGAATAAAGATTGTTTTTCATGACTCCCTAAACCCTTTAAAGTTAATATTCTTGCAAGCTTACTTTGAAAAATTTCAAAGTCCATATCCCAAAGAAAAGCCTCCAATAAGCTCGTTTTACCGACATTATTATCACCTAAGATCAAATTAAATTGTCCAATATTTTTCAATTCGAGATCTCTAAATCCTTTAAAATTTTGAACTCTAAAATACGTGAAGTGCTCTTCAGACATGAAAAATAATTAGTGCTAAGTCAAATTTAAGCATTTTCGTTTTTCTTCCTCTTCTCCAAGATCTCCATCATTTTTTTCGGCTTCATCATTGATTCACCTCGGATTTTTTCTTGTAGCTTTAAGAATCCACCTATTAATGCTTCCGGTCTCGGTGGACAACCAGGAACATAGACATCTACAGGAATAATTTTATCCACCCCTTTTACCACGTGATAGCCATGCTCCCAATATGGCCCGCCACAGTTACTGCAGGAGCCCATAGAAATAACATATCGTGGCTCTGGCATTTGCTCATACAACCTTCTGAGGCGGTCGGCCATTTTGAAAGTTACCGTACCGGCCACAACCATCACGTCGGAGAGTCTTGGAGATGGTCTTGGCAAAATACCAAACCTATCTGTATCATATCCTGTAGTGTAGGCGCCCATCATCTCTATGGCACAGCATGCTAAGCCAAAACCCATTGGCCACATACTTGATAATCTTGCCCAATTGAGTAAATCATCGAGCTTAGTTATAATTACTCCTCCATGTTCAAATTGATGATCGAGAATACCCATTATTGATATTTTTTATATTCTTCTGCTGGAATTTTACTTTGAAAGTCAGAGACCTGTTGTTCTGGCTTATCCCAATCCAACATGCCCTTTTTCCAAATATAAAACAAGCCAACGGCCAGTAATCCTATGAAAATGAAAACTTCCACTAATGCGAACTGACCCCAGAGGCCATTTGTCGTTTTCATCAGTTCTTTATCTGCAAAGACTGTCGCCCAAGGAAATAGAAAGACCAACTCCGTCTCAAACAGTAAGAACGCAAGGGCTATAATATAAAATCTAATATTAAAGACGTTCCAAGCATTTTTGAAAGGCTCTTCCCCTGATTCGTAAGTAGTATTCTTTTCTTCATTGGGTCTGTTAGGTCGCAATATTTTTCCTGCAAGCAGTGTCACCATTACAAAAGATAGTCCACCAACAAAAAACAACAATACAGTACCAAACCCGGAAATTTCCATAAGGTCAAGTTAAAACAAGTTTTAGAAATTGATTGGGTCGATATACTTAAAATGCCCGTTAAGACGTATTTTCTCTCTGGCAGATTCTGCTCGGTCGAGCATTGGCAGCAGCTGTTTCAGATGCTGGAGTATATAGATCTGTTGATCCTTTTGTGAAGGCATGGTTAGTAATTTATATTCCTCGTCTGGCTTTAAACCTATTTTATGGATAAACTCATGCATTTCAGAATCATGATCGATCTTTAGCTCCGCCTCCAATTGCAACCAACTTATAAGCTCAATGACCTTTTCAATTATTTTAAATGCCAAGGTTGGGTCTGCATCATCTAGGTATTCATGCGGGACAATATCCCCACCGGCATACTCTTTAATCAACCATGGATTTTCATAATTGATGATTTTAAAAACATCTAGCGCACGCGTTTTTATGTCGAGCCTTCCGTCATCATAGCGCTTGGTAACCTCTAATATTTCAACTTCCGTGCAGTATTCTATCTTATTGAGGACATATGAAGGTATACCGAATGTCGTTTGGTCTTCTAAGCAATCGTTAACAAGGTGCTTGTATCGAGGTTCGAATATATGGAGATTGAGGTGTTCATTTGGGAACACAACAATATTGAGTGGGAATAATGCCAAACTTTTTTCCATAGAAATCTAACTGATGATATTGATATAGGGTTTGAAAAGAATTGTATTATTTTGTGCAGTGGCTAAAGCAATATTTAATCGAGGAAGAGTGATTCCAGTTTATTTGAGATGGATTCTTACTATAAGTTTATTTATTAGCATTTACTGTTGCTTAAGTTTTCTTTCAGAAATTACTGCCATTACCCTATCAATTACTCTGTCATTCTTATTTCCCATTATATGGTCATCTTACTTTATTTTAGAAATAAACCAAGACGCCCAGACCATCACTCAAGCTACTTGGCTCGTTGGACTGAAAACTAATAAAATAAAGCATAGTGCTGTTGACTTTCTGATCAAAATTGAACGAAAAGATACCATCTATGTCGGAGTTATAATGATTAAAAACGGTCCCGACATTATTTTAACCTCGCACGAAAAAGAAAAAAACTTAAGAAAAAAACTTAACGCTTTCTTAGGCAAGCTTGATATCACGAACCCAAACCTCTTTATTAAATAAGATGAAAAACTGATTTTATTTTCTTCTCTAATTAACTGGTTGCCCATGTCTTCCCATTTCCTGCTTCGCTCAACCGGATACAGCCTTTATATTCAACAGGCACTGGCAAATATTGTAATGCTTTTGTTGCGCCATATTCCGAAGTATAATAGCCAACCAAAGTCAACTCTTTCAATCTCCAAAAAAATGGTCTTTCAGATACACCTCGACTGAATTCCATACCAGAAATCTCGCTATTCTTCTTTTTAGCATATTCTTTTTGTTGTCCCTTATTTAACTCCACAAACGGCCTGCCGAAGATGGAGTCAATTTCTTTCCTCATTTCTCCCAGCCCAGACATAAAAGCAGCTCTTGTCTTCTCATCATATATTGTCGACACCATTTGCTCTACAAAAGACGGCACCCCCAATGACTTTGCGCCAGGAGTATCCGTTTCTGGCAAAATAGTCTCGGTCATTTCCATTATCAACTTTGCCTGATCCTTTGTAAAAAAGGATGGCTCCCAAATCAGTTTTGGGTCTGGTGCGCACCCGTTTAGAATCCCTAGTACTGTGGGCGCAGTGATAACTCCTCCTAAGATTAGCGTCGCTCTTTTTAATGCTTCTCTTCGATCTATATTTCCCATTAGAGATTTCCCTTTTTAAGTTCCTTTACTGCAAAATCAGCCGCCCTAGCAGTTAATGCCATATAGGTTAGCGATGGATTCTGACATGCCGATGAGGTCATGCACGCTCCATCAGTAACAAAGACGTTCTTGACGTCATGTACTTGATTCCATTTATTAAGCACGGAAGTTTTTGGGTCTCGCCCCATACGCGCGGTACCCATCTCATGAATCCCTAAACCTGGACCACCAACATCATTATACGTCTTTACATTATTTAATCCAGCAGTTTCAAGAATCTCAGCCGCGGAGGACTGCATATCCTTCCTCATTTCAAATTCATTTTCTTTGAATTCACAATCGAAGATGAAGGTTGCATTTCCATGCTTATCTGTCTTTGAATAATCCAAAGTGACTTTGTTTTCATGATATGGTAACATTTCTCCAAAACCCATCAGCCCCATTTTCCACTTACCCGGTTTCTGAATTTGCTGTTTCAGTTCTGCTCCAATACCCAACTCAGCTACCGCAGTTCTCCATTCTTCACGACTAGCTCCACCTTGATAGCCATAACCTCTAATGAAATCAGGATGCTTTTCTGAAATATTCCTAAATCGGGGAACGTAAATCCCATTTGGCCTTCGCCCTGAATAATACTTATCATCAAATCCGTCGTAATCACCTTCCGCACCAGCTTTAAAATGATGGTCCATTAAGTTATGACCCAACTCGCCAGAAGCATTGCCCATTCCGTCTGGAAAATATTCACTTTTTGAGTTCATTAAAATCCAAGTCGATCCCAGCGCTGAGGCGTTTAAGAAAACAATCTTCGCATAATATTCTTGAACATCGCCCGTCTCCGCATCTTGTACTCTAACGCCTGATGCTTTTCTCGTTTCAGGGTCATAAAGCACTTCTGTAACAATCGAATTAGGTCTTAATGACATATTCCCTGTAGCCGTGGCGGCTGGTAATGTGCTTGACTGACTACTAAAATATCCCCCAAAAGGGCAACCTCTCATACATAGGTTTCTGAAATGGCAATGTGAACGTCCTTGATGATTTTTTGTGAGGTTAGCTGTTCTCCCGATGGTCAGAATTCGATCTTCAAAATTCTTTGAGATACTCTCTTTAACATGTTCTTCCAAACAGTTAAAATCCATTGGGGGCAAAAAATTGCCATCAGGAAGCTGTTTCAGTCCTTCATTTCTTCCACTCACTCCAATGTAGGACTCAACATAATCATACCAAGAAGCAACATCCTTGTATCTAATAGGCCAATCTACTGCAATTCCTTCTTTACCATTTGCTTCAAAATCCATCTCACTCAAGCGGTATGACTGTCTGCCCCACAATAAAGATCTGCCGCCTACATGATACCCGCGAATCCAATCAAATCTTTTTACTTCTGTATAAGGATGCTCCGAATCTTTGACCCACCAATGTTTTTGGGACTCCTTAATAGTGTAACCTGTACGCCGCTGCTTTTCATAATCCTTCATCTCCTCATCAGGGAGCTTATCATCATTAGGAAGCTCCCAAGGATTGAGGTTCATCGTGGGGTAATCTTTGATGTGCTCTACCATTCTACCACGATCAAGAACGAGGGTGTTAAGTCCTTTTTCAGTAAGCTCCTTGGCAGCCCAACCACCCGAAATTCCTGTTCCTACGACAATCGCATCAAAGGTGTTCTGCTGTTTGGCTTTGTTGTTAATGTTCATTAATGAGTATTAATATTTATTCTAAACTAATCAATACTGATCTATATTTTGGCTGCTTTATTGAACGATTTTTAATGCAATCGTTTTCATTTTTGATGAAATAAAAAAACCCAATAAAACTGGGTTTCCTTTATTTCAGTTAATCAAGTTTATTGATTGATTATAGCATTTAATGTTGCGCTTGGTCGCATTGCGCTTGATACCTTCTCGATATCTAGCTGAAAGTATCCACCAAGATCCTGCGGAGCACCCTGGGCGCCAATTAATTCTTCATTAATCTTAGTCTCATTGGCGCTTAACGCTGTATATACTTTTTGAAAATGTGCTTTTAAATCAGCATCTTGATCCTGATTTGCTAGTGCTTCCGCCCAATATAGCGCAAGATAAAAATGACTTCCTCTATTATCGATTTTACCTATGCGGCGAGCAGGTGATTTATCATTATCCAAGAATTTGGATGTCGCCAAGTCCAAGGTAACACCCAATATTTTCGCTTTAGGATTGTCGAATTTTTCTGACAAATGCTCGAGAGAAACTGCTAAGGCCAGAAATTCACCTAAAGAATCCCATCTCAAATAACCTTCCGCTTCGAACTGTTGTACATGTTTTGGTGCAGAGCCACCAGCTCCTGTCTCAAAAAGACCTCCTCCATTCATCAATGGAACAATAGACAACATTTTCGCACTCGTCCCCACTTCAAGTATCGGAAACAAATCTGTCAAATAATCTCTCAACACATTTCCTGTTACTGAAATGGTATCTTCTCCTTTTACAATTCTTTCGAGCGAAAGCCTAGTTGCATCAATAGGAGACATTATTCTTATATCAAGGCCATCAGTATCATGATCTTTGAGGTAAGTATTTACTTTGGCAATAAGCTCCGTATCATGGGCTCTATTTTTGTCCAACCAAAAAACTGTAGGCGCACCTGTAGCTCTTGCTCTGTTGACTGCTAATTTGACCCAATCTTGAATCGGCGCATCTTTAACTTGACACATTCTGAAGATATCACCCTCTTCTACTTTTTGCTCCAATAAAACAGCACCCTCTGCATCCACTATCTGCACAGTTCCTTTGCTTGGCAGCTGAAAAGTCTTGTCATGCGAGCCGTACTCCTCCGCTTTTTGAGCCATCAGGCCTACATTGGGTACACTCCCCATTTTAGTTGGATCAAGCGCGCCATTTGCTTTACAAAAATCAATGGTTTCCTTATAAACTCCGGCGTAACTTCTATCTGGTATTACCGCCTTAGTATCTTTCAGCTTACCTTCTTTGTCCCACATTTGACCTGATGTTCTGATCATCGCCGGCATAGAAGCATCTATAATTACGTCACTTGGCACGTGTAGGTTAGTGATGCCTTTATCAGAATTAACCATGGCCAATTCTGGCTTAGATGCGTATAAAGCGTCAATATCTGCTTTAATTTGCTCTTGCTGCTTGTCTGGCAATGTGCTTATTTTACTATAAACATCACCAAGACCATTGTTAGTATCAACTCCTAAACCGGTAAACAATTCAGCATATTTCTCAAAAATTTCTTTATAAAAAATCTTGACGACCGCACCAAAAATGATTGGATCAGATACTTTCATCATGGTGGCTTTCATATGTAATGAAAAAAGCACATCCTGAGACTTTGCATCTTCAATCTCTTTTTCTATAAACGATGTTAAACTTGAAACGCTCAAAGCCGACGCATCGATAATTTCGCCATCCTTCAGTTTTAATCCTTTTTTAAGATCAGTTTTGGTTCCATCGGCAGTAACAAACTGGATAGCCGCTGTTGTGGCATGCGCAATTGTCGTGGATTTTTCGCTTCCGTAAAAATCACCTTCACTCATGGAAGCCACATGCGTTTTAGAATCACGACTCCAAGCACCCATCGAATGTGGGTTTTTGCGGGCATATGCTTTCACCGCTTTCGGTGCTCTTCGGTCTGAGTTTCCTTCTCTCAATACTGGGTTCACTGCGCTTCCCTTCACACCATCATAGACGGATTTGATTTTAATTTCCTCCTCAGTGGTTGGTTCCGACGGGTAATCTGGAAGTTTATATCCTTTACCTTGAAGTTCTTTGATCGCATTTTTTAATTGAGGAATCGATGCGCTTATGTTGGGGAGTTTTATGATGTTAACCTCTGGAGTTTTAGCCAAATCCCCTAATTCAGACAATGCATCCGCTATTCTCTGATTTTCAGGAAGGTATTCCGAAAAATTAGCCAATATCCTACCTGCCAATGAAATATCTCTCGTCTCAACTAATACACCTGCTGGACCCGTAAAAGATCGGATAATTGGCAAAAAAGAATAAGTTGCTAAGGCTGGCGCCTCGTCTGTTTGAGTATAGATAATTTTTGGTTGACCCATTTTATATTCTGTGGTTTTATTGATTTAGTAACTCTCTTCGTCAGTTGGAAAACTGGAAGACTTAATATCTCTTATATATTGAGAGGTGGCCTCTCCTATTATTTTATTTAGATCGGCATATTGTCGTAGAAACCGTGGCTTAAAATCTTGAGTGATACCTAGCATATCATGCATGACAAGAACTTGCCCGTCTACATCTTTTCCCGCTCCTATGCCTATAATAGGAATTTCAACGCTTAGGGCCACTTCCTTGGCCAATTGTGCCGGTATTTTCTCTAAGACAATTCCAAAACAACCAAGCTCCTGAAGCAAGAGCGCATCATCTTTCAGTTTTTGAGCTTCTACTGCTTCTTTAGCTCGAACCGTGTACGTTCCAAATTTATATATTGACTGAGGCGTTAATCCAAGGTGTCCCATCACAGGAATACCTGAAGAAAGAACCCGCATAACACTTTCTTTGATTTCAAGGCCACCCTCCATTTTAACAGCATGTGCTCCCGATTCTTTCATGATTCTTATGGATGATCGCAATGCTTCGGACGAATTTCCTTGATAACTACCAAAGGGTACATCTACGACAACAAAGGCGCGACTCACTGCTTTTATCACTGCACTGGCGTGCCAAATCATTTGATCCAGCGTGATTGGTAAAGTCGTCTCATGTCCGGCCATTACATTTGAGGCTGAATCTCCGACTAGGATAATGTCTATTCCAGAATTATCCAGAATTCGCGCCATGGAATAATCGTAGGCCGTCAACATGGCAATTTTCTCTCCTTTAGACTTCATTTCCTGAAGTCGATGGGTCGTAATGCGTTTAAAATTTGATTGTATTTTGCTCATAGGTTAAAAGGAGATGTAAATTAATAAAATCCAAGTTTCCGATATATAGTATTGCCATATTATCAACAACAATGTTTATAAATAAGGATAGTATCTTTAAAATTAAAAACACATGAAAGTATTTTCCGCGCTTTTGTTTTGCCTGATAAATGTTTCCCACGTTTTTGCTCAACCGCTTTCTGCTCCTGACAGAAATGAAGGAGAAGGGCCTTATGATGAAATGATTATCAGAGGCGCGATTCTCATAAATGGCAATGCCGCTCCTCCAATTGGACCTGTAGATGTTGTGGTTAGTAATAATATCATCACCAAAATTCAAGTTGTAGGATCGCCTGGTATTGCCATAAATGAATCGAAACGTCCACAATCATCATCGGAGGAGACCAAGATAATTGATGCTTCAGGCATGTATCTTCTTCCTGGGTTTATAGACATGCATGGCCATATTGGAGGAAGTGCACAAGGTACTACGGCAGAGTATGTTTTTAAATTATGGATGGCACATGGAATTACCACCATTCGAGAGCCTGGGAGCTTTAATGGGCTCGATTGGACATTGGAGCATCAAAAAAGAAGTGATAAAAATGAAATTACAGCACCAAGAATAGTTCCATACACAGGGTTTGGTCAAGGCTCGGAAGGTATCAACACCCCTGAAGAAGCTGTGGAATGGGTTCGTGAAAATGCTGAAAAAGGATCTCAAGGGATTAAATTTTTTGGCGCAAGACCCGATATTATGGAAGCTGCGCTAAAGGAAAATAGAAAATTAGGATTAAGATCCGCTTGTCATCATGCCCAAATGAATGTCGGTTGGGTTAATGTATTAAATAGCTCTGAATGGGGCTTAACGACTATGGAACATTGGTATGGGTTACCAGAAGCGATGTTTGAAAATCAAACAGTCCAAAATTATCCCGCTGATTATAATTATCAAGACGAGCAAAATCGATTTGAAGAAGCTGGAAAATTATGGGCACAGGCAGCAGAACCCTACTCGGAAAAATGGAACAGCGTAATGAACACCTTACTCGAAAGAGACTTCACATTGGATCCTACATTTAATATTTATGATGCCAATCGGGATTTGATGAGAGCAAGAAGAGCCGAGTGGCATGAATACTACACGCTACCTTCCCTCTGGAAATTCTATGAACCAAGTAACATATCTCATGGGTCATATTGGCGTTATTGGGGAACAGAGCAAGAAATACTCTGGAAGAAAAACTACCAATTATGGATGACATTCGTCAATGAATATAAAAATCGTGGAGGAAGAGTCACTACCGGAAGTGATTCCGGGTTCATCTACCAACTTTATGGATTCGGCTATATACGAGAGCTCGAATTACTAAGAGAAGCAGGATTTCATCCATTAGAAGTGATCAGGTCCGCCACATTATATGGAGCTCAAGCTCTAGGAATGGAAAAAAAAATTGGCACCATAGAAGTTGGGAAATATGCTGATATGATCTTAACATCCGCCAACCCGCTCGTCAACCTTAAATCACTTTACGGAACAGGCGCTATTAAACTTCAAGAAGACAACTCTATAACCCGCCTTGGAGGAATTGATTTTACCATTAAGGATGGAGTTATTTTTGATGCCAAAAAACTCCTCAAAGATGTAAGAGAGATGGTAAAAGAGGCTAAAAATGGTGAAAAAGGTATTGAACAACCCGGTTTCCCAAATTGGGAAGATGAGTAAAATTCCATAGATTCGTAAACAAAATTGTTAAAAATGACTAAATATTTTGTCGTACTTCTCTCCCTATTTATACTAATAGGATGTATTGAAATTCAATCAAGTAAAAGTCCCATTATTACTGTGAAGCGAGATACCGCAATAGCTGTAGCTAATACGAATAACGACTTGGAAACATCTGTTTACTCGTTAACAGGAATTCCCTTTCCAGAAAAAAAACTATCGCTTCAATCAAGGGCAAGAAGAGAAACACAACTAGAGGAAGCGAGATCAAACTATGAACGAGATCCAAAGAACGCAGATTATATCATATGGTACGGACGTAGACTTGCCTATCTTGGCTTATACCATGAATCTATACGTATTTTTTCAGAAGGCCTTGAAAAATTCCCGACTTCTTACAAACTCTACAGACACAGAGGACATAGGTATATCACGATTAGGCAATTTGACAATGCTATTGACGATTTGCAAAAGGCTGCTTTTTATTCAAGACCAGCAAGTAACAGTCTAGAGCTCGACGGAATCCCGAACCAAATAAATAAGCCTTTAAGTAATGATAAATATAACATCTTCTATCACCTAGGAATAGCTTATTACCTCAAAGGCAATTATGATAAGGCTATCTCATCTTACAAAAAATGTTTAACATTCAGTGACAATAATGATCTCTTGGTGGCTAGTACTGACTGGTTCTATATGACTTATAGAAAAATCGGTAACGCGGATGCTGCCAATCAACTTTTAGAAGAAATTGCACCCCGAACAATAGTTGTGGAAAACTGGTCTTATCTCAATAGAATTTTAATGTATAAAGAGATAATCACCCCTGAAAACGTCTTAGATAAGGCCGCCAGAGCTGATGGAAGTTATAATCCTTTGACCGCCCATGGTGTCGGAAACTGGTATCTATATAATGGGAAAATTGAATCCGCTAAAGAAGTATATCAAAAAATACTCCTCAGCGATTCTTGGGATACTTTTGGATACATTGCTAGTGAGGTAGATATGCTCCACCTCTAAACTTTAAAACGCTTCTATATCTTTTTTTACCTGAATTAACCTTTCGGGAAAATCAGTGATAATACCATCAACGCCCATATGAAGCATCTTGATCATATCTTCACGCTCATTGACCAAAAAGGTGTAAACTTTATATCCTCGCGCGTGCATCCTGAAAATCCTTCTTGTAGATAGCGAGGTGAATTCGGGGTTCAACGCAGATAGCCTATTATCTCTATGTGATCTTCCTAAGTGAATTCTAGACTCAACATAGAACGCCAGCAAGGGTGTAGAATCTTCACCAATCAATAATTGTTTGGTCTGCACATGATCGTCATATTCATGTGCAGCTTCAATATAAGCTTCTTCATAAGACTGAAGAATTACCCAATCGTATCCATTTTCTTCAGCACGAATAACATCAATCAATTTTTCAGCAAAATCATGATAATGTGGATGATCCATATGCTTAATTTCAATAAGTACCTTGCATTGACCGTTGACCAAGTCGAGAACCTCTTTTAGGGTCGGTATGCGCTCATCTCTAAATCGCGGATCAAACCAGCTTCCAGCATCCAATTGCTTAATTTCAGCCAATGTAAAATCATGCACAATACCAGACCCATTGCTTGTTCTATCCAACGTCTCATCATGAAAAACAACGATCTGTTCGTCTTTGGTATTTCTCACATCGATTTCGATCATATCAACTCCCAAATCGATAGCCTTCTGAATAGCTACCAATGTGTTTTCAGGAAACGTTCCAGAGGCTCCTTTATGAGCGATAATATCGAACTCTTCAGACTTTAATGCCTCCGTTATTTTTGAAGAGGTTAACCCAACTTGAAAACGGAACTAGCCAATATATTGTAATACAGATAGTTACGTAAGTTATTTTTACAATTGGGTCACAACTTTTGATTTCCTCACATAAGGTCTGTCTTTAAAGTTGAGCGCATC
>Ga0208646_1000613_pt1 | contig 21784 bp, 27 predicted proteins | sample AntAceMetag02UK8_FD_184762 | JGI IMG/M metagenome (GOLD analysis project Ga0208646, IMG submission 184762) | Saline lake microbial communities from Ace Lake, Antarctica - Antarctic Ace Lake Metagenome 02UK8 (SPAdes) (version 2) | ecosystem: Environmental > Aquatic > Non-marine Saline and... | reverse complement strand
AATGATGAGCGAAGAAGCAAGGTTGACATTAAACTTATGAATGATATAAAAAACAATCATACACATATAGAAGGAATTATAATAAATGAGTGACGCTTATCTCGGTAATCCTCAGCTTAAAAAAATCAACACAGCTGAAGAATTTACAAAAGATCAAATTATAGAATATCAGAAGTGTGCTGAAAATCCTATTTATTTTATGGAAACTTATGTTCGTATTGTATCACTAGATGATGGTCTTGTACCTTTTAAAATGTATGACTTTCAAAAAAATATAGTAAAAACAATCCACGAGAATAGATTTACAATTTGTAAATTACCTAGACAGTCTGGTAAGTCAACAACTACAATTTCATATCTTCTACATTACGCTTTATTTAATCCTAATTCTAATATCGCTTTACTTGCAAACAAAAGTTCTACAGCAAGAGATATTCTTGGAAGACTGCAACTTGCTTATGAGAACTTACCAAAATGGATGCAACAAGGTGTAATCAATTGGAACAAAGGGAATATAGAATTAGAAAACAAATCAACCATTGTTGCTGCAGCAACTTCTTCAAGTGCCATACGGGGTGGTTCATATAATATTATATTCCTTGATGAGTTTGCATTCGTACCAGCGAATATCGCTGAGCAATTCTTTAGTTCAGTTTATCCTACAATTTCATCTGGTAATAAAACAAAAATGATTATCGTATCTACGCCTATGGGTATGAACCAATTTTATAAACTGTGGACTGATGCAGTAAACAAACAAAATGACTATGTTCCAATTGAAGTACATTGGTCAGAAGTTCCTGGTAGAGATGAAGCTTGGAAAGAAGCTACTATTAGAAACACTAGTCAAGAGCAATTTCAACAAGAATTTGAGTGTGTAGCTGGAGATACCATAGTGGAAACAGAAAAAGGTAAAATAAAAATAGAAGATTTATATAAAAAGTTGGACAAATGTTAAGAGTTAATCAAAATAATTATAAGATTCTAACTCCTGATGGATTTTCATCATTTGATGGAATACAAAAAATAGAAAAAGACTTTTATCAACATATTATATTTGATGATGAAACTGAAATAAAAGTTTCAGTTAGACACACATTTGGAAAAGATAAAAGATTATCTAAAGATATAAAAATTGGAGATTTTATAGATGATAAGCAAGTTTTATATAATGAATTAGTAAATGAAAAAATATCTTTATATGACCCTATAAATGTTCAGTTAAATAATTTATATATCTCTAATGGAGTTATATCTCATAATTGTGATTTTTTAGGTTCAGTTGATACTTTAATATCAGCACACAAGATTAAGAATACACCTTATATAACAGCGTTAGAATCTAGGAATGGACTACAAATGTTTGAACGACCAAAGAAAGATGGATTATATGTTTGTACCGTGGACGTAGCCAGAGGCACTGGTAGAGATTATTCAGCGTTTACAATCATAGATGTAGGACAAGTTCCTTATCGTGTAGTAGCGACTTATAAAAATAATGAAGTTAAACCTTATGTGTTTCCTAACATTATTGAACAGGCATGCAAAGGGTATAATGAAGCGCATGTACTTGTAGAAGTCAATGACCTAGGTCAACAAATATCAGATGCTTTACATTACGAGTTAGAATACCCTAATGTTTTAATGACAACTCAAAAGGGTCGAGCGGGTCAAATACTTGGCGCTATGTTCTCTGGTCGTGGTACATCATTAGGTATTCGTATGACAAAACAGATAAAAAAGGTGGGTTGTGCGAATTTTAAGACGCTTATAGAGGGTGATAAACTTATTATCAATGACTTTAACATAATAGAAGAAATGTCCACATTTTCACGTAAAGGTTCATCATGGCAGGCAGATGAAGGACAACATGACGATTTAGTTATGTGTCTTATTATATTTGGGTGGTTATCTAATCAACCGTATTTTAAAGAATTATCAAACTCAAATATACGTAATCAAATGTATGTAGAACAACAAAATTTGATTGAACAAGATATGGCGCCTTTTGGGTTCGTAGATAATGGGGTTGACACAATTGACGGAGAAGAAACTATTGACGAGTATGGAACTCGCTGGTATCCTGTGGTTCGAAAGGGTCAATAATACTACAATTTTTGGTTATTATAAATATCTACAACTGAAAACATTTAACTATGGGCGTAAGAAAACTTACGAGATTTGACAATTTAAATTAAAAATTAGCTAATTAAAGAGGAGAAATAACCTATGGCATTTCAAGTATCACCAGGTGTTCTCGTACAAGAAAAAGATATAAGCAGAATTATTCCTGCGGTCTCAACATCAATAGGAGCTTTTGCAGGACAATTCGCAAAAGGACCAGTTGACGAAATCGTAGCAATTTCTAGTGAGCAAGAATTAGTAGATACGTTTGGAAAACCTGACTCAACTAACTTTGAGTATTTTTTCAGCGCTTCTAACTTCTTACAATACTCTAACGCTTTAAGAGTAGTACGAGCTACCAATACATCATTGACAAACGCAAACACAAGCGGTTCAAGTTTGTTAATTAAAAATGATGACGACTATGACAATAATTATGCAACAGGACAAGCAAACGCAATTACGTTTACAGCTAAATCAGCTGGAGCGTGGGGTAATACCCTATTAGTTGCAACTTGCCCATCAGCAGATGCATATGAAGAAACACTAACCACATCTCAACAAGTAGACCAAGCCGACCTAGCAGTAGGCGACTTAACTGTTACTATGGATACAGATGCAACATCTTACTTAAATGTAGGTGATGTTATCGAGTTTTCAACTACAGGAGAGGGGACTGATTTTGATGATGGTGACAAATATAGAGTTACTAGTGTAGCTTCAACTTCAATTGGTATCGTTCAACACCCTAGAGGTGCTGGCGGACTAAAAAGAGTTGTTGCAGATGACGCTAGAATTAAGAGAAGATGGAGATACTACGATTCAGTAGATGGCGCTCCTGGAACATCAACATGGACTTCCACAAGAGGTGGTTTAAATGATGAAATCCATGTAGTAGTTATTGACGAAGATGGTGGTATTTCAGGTACACCAGGAGAAGTTATTGAAACTTTTTCTAAAGTATCTAAAGCGGCTGACGCAAAAACTCCACAAGGAGATAACAACTACTATCCAAATGTAATTAAAAATCAATCTAATTACATTTATTGGACAGACCATAATAGTTCAGGGTCAAATTGGGGATCAAACGCAACTGGAGTTACTTTCACTGCTGTTGATGTACCAACTACTGAATCATTATCTGCAGGAGCAGACGGGTCTACAGTAACAGATGGCGAATTGAAAACTGCTTACGAGAAGTTCCAAGACGCTGAAACTGTTGATATAGGTCTAATCATTGCTGGTCCAAGTGGAAGTGCAACACACGTTGACAATCTTATTACTATCGCAGAAGATAGAAAAGACTGTGTAGTATTCGCTTCCCCACAAAGGTCAGATGTAGTTAATATCACAAACTCAAATACTCAAACAACTAATGTTATTGATTTCTACGATAGCATCGTAACATCTGTTGGAGTAATTAGATCATCAAGTTATGTTGTATTTGATAGTGGTTACAAATATTGTTACGACAGATATTCTGACGTCTACAGATTTGTTCCATTAAATGGTGATATTGCTGGTCTAGCGGCTAGAACTGATTTAGTTGCTGATGCTTGGTACTCACCTGCTGGTTTAAACAGAGGTATAGTAAGAGGCGCAGTTAAACTAGCTTACAATCCAACAAAATCACAAAGAGATCAACTATATCCTAAGAGAGTTAACCCTGTGTCAACTTTCCCAGGACAAGGTACAGTTCTTTTTGGTGACAAAACTGGATTAACTTCACCTTCAGCGTTTGACAGAATTAATGTAAGAAGACTTTTCATTGTTTTAGAAAAGGCTATCTCTACTGCTTCTAAATTCCAATTGTTTGAGTTCAATGATGAATTCACAAGAGCGAATTTTAGAAATATCATAGAGCCATTCTTACGTGAAGTTCAAGGAAGACGTGGGATCACAGACTTTTTAGTAGTGTGTGATGAAACTAACAACACAAGCGATGTCATTGATAGAAATGAATTTAAAGCTGAAATCTTTGTTAAACCAACAAGATCAATCAACTTTGTCACTCTAACATTTGTCGCAACAAGAACCGGCGTTTCGTTTGACGAAGTAGCAGGTTAGTAGAGGAGAAATAGAAAAATGGCGAACATTAATGACTTCAAAGCTAAACTTGCAGGCGGTGGCGCAAGAGCCAATCAGTTTAAGGTAACAATGCCTTTCCCTGGTTACGCACAAGTTGGCGGAGAAATAGAAGACCTAGCGTTTTTGGCAAGAGCTACATCAATTCCATCTATGGAAGTTGCGAATATCGCAGTTCCTTTTAGAGGAAGAGCTGTAAAGATTGCTGGAGATAGAACTATCCCTAGTTGGTCACTTACAGTCTATAATGATACTGACTTTAAATTAAGAAATGCTTTCGAAAGATGGCAGAACGGTATCAATAATATGACTGATAATGAAGGATTAACAAATCCTGTTGACTATCAAGTGGATGCTTTTGTCGATCACTTAGACAGAAACGGTAACACTATTAAATCATATACATTGAGAGGTGCTTTCCCAACTACAATTGGCGGTATTGCTTTGGACTACGAAGAACAAGGTGCTATTGAACAATTTGAAGTTACGTTTGAGTACCAGTATTTTGAAACTTCCACCACAACTTAATATTAATAAGGGGGTTTCTTCATTGAAATCCCCTTTTTAAAACTTGTATAAATATTATTATAATGACATTATATCATAACCATCACAAGATACCCAAACACATGGGCGGATCCAATGATCCTGAAAACATAATAAAACTAACTCCTAGACAACACGCCCTGGCTCATAAAAAGTTATATGAGAAACATGGAAAACAAGAAGACTATATTGCGTGGAAAGGTCTATCTGGACACATTGGTAAAGAAGAAATTATTAGATTAAAATTGTCTTTAGGTGGTAAGAACTCTCGTTCTCCTAATGGAGGAAGAGCGGGTAAAGGTGTTAAACAAAAATATAAAATTTCTAAAGAAGAACTGTTTATGATACGAAGTAGAGGTGGTAAAGTATCCACAAACAAAGACTATAAACATTGGTCAAATGGTAAAGATTTCAAGTTTTCGAAAGAACAACCTGAGGGTTATTCTTATATCAAGCCTAGATTTCAACATCTATGTGCGATATCAGTTAGTAAAACTTATTGGTGGAATGATGGCGTGTCACACAAAAGAAGTAAAACCTCTCCAGGATTAAACTTTATTAAAGGAAGAATTAATAACGGTAATTTGGGTGGGATAAGAACACGTATAAATAATATAAAAGGAGTAATATAATGGCGGAGTTATTTGGTTTTTCCATAACAAAGGCTAAAAAGCAAGTCGATCCAAAACAAAGTTTCACAACAACCCAAGCAGATGACGGAACACAAACCGTTGCGGCAGGAGGTCACTTTGGTTCATATTTGGACATGGAAGGTTTTGGGAAGACTGAACAAGATTTAATTCGTAGATATAGAGAAATAGCAATACACCCAGAATGTGATATGGCGATAGAAGATATTGTCAATGAAGCTATTGTTGCTAATGAATTGAAAAATGCTGTTAGAATTAATTTAACAGATTTACCTTACGGAAAAGATGTAAGAAGAAAAATAGAAGACGAATTTGTAGAAGTTTTAAAGTTATTAAACTTCAATACACGAGGACATGACATATTCAGAAGATGGTATGTAGATGGTAGACTATACTATCATAAAATTATTGATAGAGAAAGTCCTAAAAAGGGTATCACAGAACTAAAATATATTGACCCTCGTAAAATTAAAAAGATAAGAGAAATTAGAAAGAAAAGACCAGATACACCTAGTCCCTCAGCTTTAAATAGTATGTCGGTAGTAGATGAGTTTATTGAATACTTTTTATATAATGAAAGAGGTCTATCCGGTACAACAGGTACGAATGGTCTTAGGATTGCTCCAGACACAATAGCATTTTGTGCATCAGGATTAATTGATCAGAATAAAAATATGGTATTGTCTTATTTACATAAGGCGATCAAACCAGTTAATCAATTAAGAATGATTGAAGACGCTGCTGTTATTTACAGAATAGCAAGAGCACCTGAAAGAAGAATATTCAAAATTGATGTAGGTAATCTACCTAAAGTAAAAGCTGAACAATACCTAAGAGATGTTATGGCGAGATATAGAAACAAACTTGTTTATGACGCTAACACAGGTGAGATCAGAGATGATAGAAACTATATGTCAATGTTGGAAGACTTTTGGTTACCAAGTAGAGAAGGTGGTAGAGGAACAGATATTACTACATTACCCGGTGGTCAAAACTTAGGCGAAATTACTGACATAGAATATTTTAGAGCAAAATTATATCGTTCTTTAAATGTTCCTGTAAGTAGATTAGAAGCTTCTCAAGGATTTAACATGGGGCGAGCCTCAGAAATTACTAGAGATGAATTGAAATTTACTAAATTCGTACAAAGACTAAGGAAGAAATTTACTGAACTGTTTAACGATATAATGAGAACGCAGTTGGTATTAAAAGGTATCATAGCTGAAGAAGATTGGATTTCAGTTAGAGATTCTTTACAATATGATTTCTTACAAGATGGACACTTTGCTGAACTAAAAAATGCTGAATTAATGAGAGAAAGAATTGCTCTTGCTAATGAAATGCGAGATTATATCGGTAAGTTTTTCTCAATAGATTACGTAAGAAAAACAGTATTAAAACAAAACACTAGAGAAATTGAAGAAATGGATAAACAAATCAGAAAAGAAATTAAAGATGGTGTAATTCAGGATCCAATGGCTCAAGTAACTAACAATGATGAAAATTTATAAGGAGTAAAATATGAGTGATGAAGTAAAAAATTTTATAGATCAAATAGCAGATGGTGATAACGCCTCTGCTGGTGAAGCATTCAAAGATGCATTAAGAATGAAAGTTGGAGATTCTTTAGACAATCATAGAAAAGATGTAGCAAATTCTATATTTAATACAACGGGTGAAGCAGAAGCACACAGCTCACCTAAACCTGATATAGCTGATGCTGGAACATTTAACCGAGATGGAAGTGTTTCAAGTTCTACTGATGGTGAAGCAGAATTAGATTTATCGCAAGATGCTACAGCAAATACAATGGTAGGAATAGATGTTGACACAGGTCAGTAAACTTGTTAAAGATAAAAATTTAATAGATTCAAAAAGTTTTAATGAACTATCACCGTTGATGAAAGAAGCAATAAATGATGTCTTTAAATTGATTGAAAAAGAAACTGGTAGTATTATAGAAAAGTTTGAAAATTCTGTTGAAAAAGTATCAGAATTTCATAATGTTAATATAAAAAAAATTTATGATTATTTTGATAACGAAGTAATAGAACAATTAGGAGAAAAGTAAAATGGCAACTAAATTTAAAATCTTGGGAGATGTAGTAAATGACCCTAGTGCGAACAATATTGGTTTAGCAACAACAGTTAGAGTAGTTGCAACAGCTGGTACTGTAACAGGTACAGTTAACCTTGCAAACGACACTAAAATAGGTGAATTTTATTTACATGCGGCTGGTGATGAAATTATTATCAGTAAAGACCCAACAGACGAAATTACATCAGCTACTAGTCATGCTCACGCAGTATCAGTAACAGGTTAATTTAAATTATGACTATATCAACTACAAAGTTGGTCGATAACAACTTTCATATCATTGTTAATTCAAATGGTATTGGAAGTGAAGAAGAACAAACTTTAGTTGATGTTGTAAGTTCGAACAATGCTTCAAGTGAACCAAAAGTATCTATAGCGAATATCGTTTATGAGGTACAAGGAACTGGAAGTGTGACTGTGTTTTTTAAAAACGACACAGAAAAACAAGTAGTGTTATCAGGTCGTGGTAATTACGGATTGAAACCTACTGAAGAAAAATTAAAAGATACAATAGGAGATGTTCTTCTATCAAGTGATTCTAGTGTAACAAAATATAACGTTGTAATAGAAACACATAAAGAAACAGGATACAACTAATGGCAGATATAATAACAACACAAACTATCGCAGACACATCTGGTGTAAAATATGTAACTAAACTTACAAATCTATCAGACGGAACTGGAGAAACTTTAGTTAAGAAAGTTGATGCTTCAGAGTTAACTTTTATGACTGAAGATGGTAATAGAAAAATTAGTAAAATCTGGTACTCAATTAACACTAATAGTAATAAGTCAGGTATAGAGTTAGTATGGGACGGCGTAACGAATGCCACTGCTTTATTGTTATCTGGTAACGGTTATTGGGATTTAAGAACTGCTGGAAATGAAATTACAAACAACTCTACTACACCTACAGGTGATGTTTTACTATCAACAAAGAACTTTATAACTGGTGATAATTATACGATTATCGTAGAGTTTAGGTAAAAAAAGTTATAAATATTAGACAAAGAGAGAGAACAAATGAAACTTATTTCCGAAGAAGTCGTAAACGCCGAATATCTTATAGAAGAAAAGAACGGCAAGAAAGAATACAAGATCAAAGGAGTATTCTTACAATCTGAAATCAAAAATAGAAATGGAAGAGTCTACCCTAGAGAAATCATGGTTAGAGAAGTGAATAGATATACAAAAGAATTTATCAATAAAAATAGAGCATTTGGAGAGTTAGGGCATCCTGACGGACCAACTGTTAACCTTGAAAGAGTTTGTCACATGGTGAAATCATTAACACCAGATGGCGATAATTTTATTGGTGAAGCCAAAATTATGGACACGCCTTATGGTAAGATTGTAAAAGGTCTTATTGATGAGGGAGCTCAACTTGGAGTTTCAAGTAGAGGTATGGGTTCTATAATGAATAGAAATGGTATTAACTATGTAAAAGACGACTTCTATCTAGCCACAGCGGCTGATATTGTTGCTGATCCATCAGCTCCAGACGCCTTCGTTGAGGGTATTATGGAGAGTAGAGAGTGGATTTGGAACAACGGTGTTCTTAAACAAGTTGAACTTGAAGAATGGAAAAGACAAATCCAGGACGCAAAACGAAGTGTTTTAGAGGAAAAGAAACTAGACATATTCAAATCATTTCTTACAAAACTTTAATCTTATAAATATCCAATACAAAGGAAATTTATAAACGTTTATAAATCAAAAAAGGAGATTTCTAATGGCCGAACAAAAAAATATTGAGGCGATAGAAGCAGAAGTTCTTGGAGAAGCATCAGCTAATCCTATGGCTGACGCTCCTAAAAAGAATGCTGCTGCAGCAGAACCAATGAAGTCTATTGGTAGTGCTGAGGACTTAGGTTCTGCGGTTGTAAAACCTACAGATAGCAATCCTGACGCATCAAAAAAAATCAGTCCGGTTTCTGGTGATCCTCAACAAAAAGCTCAAGGTGCTGCTGACGCAATGCCTAAGTTAAAAGAGGAAGATGAAGCTGACAAAACGGATAAGAAAAACTCTGAAGTTAAAGAAGGCGAAATGCCAAAAGCTGCTCTAGACGCTCTTAAAAAATCGCAAGATAAAGAGAAGAAAGAGGAGTCTGACGAAGACAAAAAAGATATGAAAGAAGAGTCTGATGAAGACACTATTGACGTATCTGCAGATGTCGAAGCTTTAACTAAAGATGAAGACTTATCTGAAGACTTCAAAGCAAAAGCTGCAACTATATTCGAAGCTGCTGTTAACTCAAAAGTTAAAGAAGCTAAGCATAAATTGAAAGCTAGTTATGAAGAAAAATTGAAAGAAGAACTTGATACTACAAAAGCAGAATTGGTAGAAAAAGTTGACTCGTATCTAAACTACGTTGTAGAAACCTGGATGCAAGAAAACAAAATAGCAATCGAGCGTGGTATTAAAGGCGAAATTGCTGAGGATTTCATAAGTGGTCTTAAAAAATTATTTGAAGATCATTACATTGACGTTCCAGATGAAAAATATAATGTGCTAGAAGATCAAGCTTCTAAAATCGAAGAACTTGAAGCAAAACTTAACGAACAAATCGAAAAGAATGTTGAACAAAACAAGGTAGTAGGCGAATTCAAAAGACAAGACATCATTGATGAGGCGTCTTCTGATTTAGCTGATACTGCTAAAGAGAAGTTTAACAAACTTGCTGAAGAAGTTGAGTTTTCAAACGAGAACGATTTTAAAACTAAAGTATCAACTCTTAAAGAGTCTTACTTTGGTTCTAAAGAAGTAAAATCAACTGAAATAGATGATGTAGTGGCGAGCAATGGAACAACTGATCCAGTTGATCTAACGAATAGCATGGCTGCTTATACTGCCGCTATAAGTAAAACAAAAGACATTAAACTTGTCAAATAACAATATAGGGAGAGAACGATAATGTATTTATCTGAAACTTACGAAAAAAAATGGCAGCCAGTCCTAGAGCATCCTGATTTACCAAAAATCGGTGATTCTTACAGACGAGCCGTTACAGCTACTATCTTGGAGAACCAAGAAAGAGCACAAAAAGAAGACGCAGCTTTCTTAAATGAATCTGCTCCTTCAAATAATACTGGTGGAACAGCGAATTGGGATCCAATTTTAATTTCATTAGTAAGAAGAGCAATGCCTAACCTTATCGCTTACGATATCGCTGGCGTTCAACCAATGACAGGCCCAGTAGGCCTTATTTTTGCTATGAGAAGCAGATATACTTCAGCGAGTGGCGCAGAAGCTATGTTCGATGAAGCAGATACTGATTTCTCTGGAAGAAATGCTGCTGGTGACTCTACTGCAGGTCAAACTGCTGGTGGTCACTCTGGTACGAACCCTTCAGTTCTTAACGACAGCCCAGCTGGCGCTTACAGAAAATCAGAAGGTATGACTACTGCTACTGCTGAAGCATTAGGTGATGCTGACGCTAACAGTTTTGCTGAAATGGCTTTCTCAATTGAGAAATCTACAGTAACTGCTAGATCAAGAGCTCTTAAAGCTGAATACACTATGGAACTTGCTCAAGACTTAAAAGCAATCCACGGTTTAGATGCTGAAACAGAACTTGCAAACATTCTATCTGCTGAAATCCTTTCGGAAATCAACAGAGAAGTTGTAAGAACAGTTTACATCAATGCTGAAAAAGGTGCATCTGCTAACTCTGGTACAATAAACACAACTACTGAGGGTGTATTTGATTTAGATACAGACTCAAACGGAAGATGGTCAGTTGAGAGATTCAAAGGTCTTATGTTCCAAGTTGAAAGAGAAGCAAACGCAATCGCAGTAAGAACAAGAAGAGGAAAAGGTAATATCCTTATTACTTCTTCTGATGTAGCTTCTGCATTACAAATGGCGGGTGTATTAGATTACAACCCAGCTCTTAACAACAATCTAACGGTTGATGACACAGGCAATACTTTTGCTGGTGTTCTTAATGGTAGATTTAAAGTGTACATTGATCCATACAGTGCTAATAACACTGCATCTCAATATTTCGTAGTAGGTTACAAAGGTACTTCACCTTATGACGCTGGTATGTTCTATTGTCCATATGTGCCTTTACAAATGGTAAGAGCCGTTGGTCAGGATACGTTCCAACCTAAGATCGGATTTAAGACAAGGTACGGACTTGTTGCTAATCCTTTTGCGGAAACTGGAGCTCAATCAGGTGCTGCTACTGCAGTAAATGATGCTGGTTCTGCGAACTCTAACAGATACTACAGAAGAGTCAAAGTCGCAAATATCATGTAGGCTTTACTTTTTAGTAAATTTAAGAGAGGCGCTTCGGCGCCTCTTTTTTTGCCTTTCTTATAAGAAACTAAACTTTGGTTGTATAAATAATAATATGACTTACAAACATAAACATCATATCATACCTAAACATATGGGTGGTACAAATGATAAAGATAACTTGATTGAATTGACACCTAAGCAACATGCGCTGGCTCATAAAAAGTTATATGAGAAATACGGTAAGTGGCAAGACTTATTTGCTTATAAGGCGTTATCAGGTCGTCTAAAAAATGAAGATATACATAGAGAGAAAGCCAGAATGGCTAACTTAGGCAACAAACACTTTTTAGGTAAAACACATACAAAAGAAACAAGAAAGAAAATAGGTGATGGTAATATGGTAGCGAAACTTGGAAATACATATAGATTAGGTAAAACATTTACAAAAGAACAAAGACAAAAAATATCAAATAGTATGAAAGGTAAAAAAAACAAACTAGGTAAGACTGGCTACAAGCTATCTGAAGAAACTAAAAAGAAGATGTCGGCGTCACGTATGGGTGACAAAAACCCTGCGAAAAGAAAAGATGTTAGAGAGAAATTAAGGCTGGCTGCGTTAAGACGATATGGTCATAAAGTATAAATAGTATTATGAAAAAAACATTAACACAATACCTCTACATATTTTTGGTAGCGTTTTTACTATTAATTACAGCTATTATTATGATTGATAAAGAACCGAATCCACTAGTACAGTTAGAAGAAAAGATTAAAAAAGTAGAACAAAAAGAAATTGTTTTAACTCCAAAAGAAAAAGAAATAGAACAACAAGCTACTGAAAAAGAGTGGAAAGAAGTAGATTCTAACAAGACTAAATAGTAGTATGACAACTATAAACTCATTATCACGTCAACCAACAAAACTTGATTATGCGTCACCAACACAATTTAAGTTTAGTATTATTAAGCTTCCTAAAGTAGAATACTTTTGTACAGCTGCTAATATTCCTGGTATTACATTAGGTGGTAATCCGACACAAGAAACTACATTAAAGTCTGTACCGTTACCTGGAGATCGTTTAACATATGAGCCATTACAAATGACTTTTTTAGTAGATGAGAATTTAGAAAACTTCCAAGAAATACATGGTTGGCTCGTAGGGCTAGGAGCTCCTAGAGATCATTCAGAATTTAGAAATCTTGTTAATGCTGGTAATGATAGATTTCCCGCAAAGACTACTCAAACAAGTTCAGAGATAGGTAAAGTAAGATATGGTGCAGCAAATACCGGTGGTACCTATTCAGATGCTACCCTAACTGTACTATCAAGTAAAAACAATTCACAAGTTGAGATAAGATTTAGAGATGTTTTCCCAACTGGTTTAACAGGACTACAATACAATCAACAAGCCGCTGATGTTGATTATTTGACAGCAACTGTATCGTTCAATTATACAATATACGATTTTGCGGTAACAGGTGCTTCTACGACAAGCGTAACTACATCATAATCTTTACAATTAAGATATATTATGATATACTATATAATAAGGAGTGAATATGACATTAGAAGAACTGCAAGAACTGGCTGATAAAGACCTAAAGATAAACGATACTGAACTTGATTTAGAATCAATAAAGACCCCAGCAATACATAACAAATATTTAAAATTTTTAACCAAGTATAAGTTAATGCTAAGCCGTAGCGAAACTGACTACCGTGTTATGAAAAGAGAGAAATGGGAATACTACACAGGTAAAGCTGATCCTAGTGTCTATGCTGAAAGACCCTTTAGTTTCAAATTACTTAAAACAGATGTAGATAAGTATTTGGATTCCGATATGGAATTACAAAAGTTAAAACAAAAAGTAGATTACATACAAACAACAGTAGATTTTTTAGATAGAACTCTTAGGCAAATATCAAATAGAACTTTCACAATAAAAAATGCAGTTGATTGGAGAAAATTTACTAGTGGCGCTATTTAATGTTCTTAAATTCTATACACTCTATTAGTGAAAGTGTGTTTGATAAATCTTTCTGTGAAAAGATTATACAATTAGGCGATCAACAAAAACTAGAACTTGCAAAAGTAAAAGACGGTAATCAATTAAATAGAAATTCTTATGTTAATTGGATTAAAGACGAAAGTTTAGTAAAACAAATTACACCCATTATTAATGAATCAAATGAAAAGTCTAACTGGAATTTTCTATTAAGAAAATTTGAGCCTTTGCAATATACAGTTTATGATGTTAAAAATCATTATGATTGGCATATTGATACACACGAAAAACCTTACGAAGATAAACTCACTAGAAAATTAAGTTTTACCATTTGTTTAAATGATGATTATACTGGTGGTGATTTTGAAATGTGTATACCTCACCCCTCTCATAGTAAAAATAAATATTTTAGATTTAACAAAGTATTTAAACAAGGAACTATAATTGTTTTTCCATCACACATTTGGCACAAAGTACACCCTATTATTTCTGGTACTAGAAAAGTATTGGTTGGTTGGGTTATAGGAACATCTTTTAAATAATTATGACTACAACAAGATATTTAATTATAGATAAGAAGAATGAGGTCTATCTTAAAATAGAAGCTGATGCTGATATTCGTAGAGAGCTTGGAGAATTTTTTACATTTGAAGTTCCTGGATACAAGTTTATGCCTGCATATCAGAACCGAGTATGGGACGGTAAGATAAGACTATTCTCATATTCTAATGGACAAATATACGCTGGTCTATATCCTTACATATTAGATTGGTGTAAAAATAATAATGTTCATGTAGTAGATGGTACTAAAATACAAGAAACAAAAGTTGATGATAAAAAATTAGATAATTTAATAAAGGCTTTGAAGTTACCCTTTGAAGTAAGAGATTATCAAAGAGAAGCTTTTAAGTATTCTGTACAAAAAGATAGGTGTTTACTCGTATCACCCACAGCATCTGGTAAATCTCTCATAGTCTATCTTATGTTGATATTTAATCTATTACGACTGAAAGATACTAAACAAGACAAGATCCTGATTATAGTGCCCACTACATCGCTTGTAGAGCAGTTATTTAAGGACTTTAAAGACTATGGTTACAATAGCGAAAGAAATGTACATAGAATATATCAAGGCCATGATAAAGAAACAAATAAGAGAGTTATAATATCTACTTGGCAGTCAATCTATGGTTTGCCTAAAAAGTGGTTTGATAAATTTGGTATGATTATTGGTGATGAAGCTCATCTATTTAAAGCTGTGTCGCTCACGAAAATTATGGCAAAGTTGGAAAAATGTAAATATCGAATTGGATTGACTGGTACTTTAGATGGAACAAAAACTCATAAACTAGTATTAGAGGGTTTGTTTGGTGCTGTTAATAAAGTAGTATCTACAAGTGAACTACAAAAGAAGAAACAGCTTGCCGCTCTAAAAATTATGTGTTTAGTGTTACAACACGATAAGACCGCTAGAGATTTTATGAAAGATAAAACTTACCAAGAAGAAATGGACTATTTGGTGTCAAATGAAAAGAGAAACAAGTATATAAGGAACTTAGCAACTTCACTAAATGGAAACACACTATGTTTATTTCAATATGTAGAAAAACACGGAAAGAACTTATATGAAACTATACGAGAACGAGCAACAGACAAACAAGTCTTCTATGTTCATGGAGGAGTTGACGCAGAGCAAAGAGAAAAGATTAGAGAAATTACCGAGAAATCTGACAACGCTATTATCGTTGCAAGTTATGGGACTTTCTCTACGGGCATTAATATCCGGAACTTGCATAACATTGTTTTTGCTAGTCCTAGTAAATCTAGGATAAGAAACTTACAAAGTATTGGTCGTGGTTTACGATTAAAGGATAACAATAGTTCTGCAACTTTATATGACCTTGCTGATGACATATCACATAATGGTAAAGAGAACTACACCTTACAGCATTTTAAGCAACGTATAAATATATACAATGAAGAAGACTTTGAATATGAAATCCATAATGTGGAACTAACCAATGGAACAAAAAGCTAGTCCAATTAAAATAATCAAACTCATCAATGGTGATGATGTGGTTTGTATATTACCTCAAAAACAACTTGGAGTAAAGTCTCCGTTGTTAAGGTTAGAAAAACCGTTACAAATAAAGTATATACCTCAATTAACTTCTGGTGGTATCAAAGACTATGTAGCGCTTATTAAATGGGCGGCATATACTCCTGATCAGATTGTTACTATTCCAAAAGATAAGATTATGACAATTACCAGCGCTAGTATGGATATGACTAAAAGCTATTTCCATATGATAAAAGATTATACTAATCCTGAAAAGATAGTTGAAGATAACAAGTATGAAAGAACTAGATTTAGTGATGACGAAAATAAAGAGATTAATGAAATATTTGATGAAGACGACATTGATGATTATGACATTCCTAATAAGACTATCCATTAATAGACTCTATTATTCTATCATCGCTCAACACGCTCAGTATATCAAAAAAATACAAAAAAGTCAATGTTGAAATGTAAAAAAGATGTTTGAATTAATTGGATAAAATATTGGTATGAACATTGACAAAAACAAGAAAGTGTAGTATATTAACATCATGGCAGCAAAAAAAGAACATTACGTAAATAACAAAGATTTTTTAGAGGCAATGACAGTCTATAAAAAAGAAGTTAACAGAGCAATAAAAGATAAGAAAGAAAAGCCACCAGTTGGTAACTACATTGGTAGTTGTTTCTTAAAGATTGCGAATCACTTATCGTATAGACCCAATTTTATAAATTATACATTTAGAGATGATATGGTTAGTGATGGTATAGAAAATTGTCTACAGTATTTGGATAATTTCGATCCAGCTAAATCGAGTAATCCCTTTGCTTACTTTACTCAAATAATCTATTACGCTTTTATAAGAAGAATACAAAAAGAAAAGAAACAAGTCACAATTAAACATAGATTAATTATGGATAATAATTATGATGATATGACTTTACAACCAGGAGAAGATGGTGAATTTAAAAACCAGTTTAGAGAATTTTTACAAAAAAATATTAGAATGGAAGAACCTGTAAAAAAAGAAAAGCCTAAGGCTAAAAAGAAAAAAAAGAAAGCTAAATCGACTCTACACTTCTTTTCTTAATTATGAAAATAGCGTTATTGAATGATACACACTTTGGTGCAAGAAACGATAGTCCAGCATTTTTGGATTATTTTATGCGTTTCTATAATGAGATATTTTTCCCTTATCTAAAAGAAAATAACATAACAACATTTGTCCATCTAGGTGATGTTGTTGATAGAAGAAAATTTATAAACTTTAAAACAGCACATACGTTTAGACAAAAGTTTATGAAAAGATTGTGGGAAGAAGGCATAGATACTCATATCATATTAGGTAACCATGATACTTACTATAAGAACACAAACGAAGTAAACGCAATTACAGAACTGTGTACAACATATGATGGTAAACATGAACCATGGATTTATGATAAAGCAACAACTGTAAATCTTGGTGGATTAGATATACTATTCATACCCTGGATATGTGATGAAAACCATGAACACTCTATAACAGAAATAGAAAATACTAAGGCACAAGTGGCAATGGGCCATTTAGAAGTTAAAGGATTTGAAATGCATAATGGTGCTTTCAACAATCAAGGTTTAGATAAATCAATTTTTAAAAGATTTGAAAAAGTTATATCAGGGCACTTTCATAAGAAATCAGATGATGGTCAAATATATTATTGTGGCGCTCAATATGAAATTACTTGGTCAGATTATAAATGTCCAAAAGGGTTTCATGTCTTTGATACAGAAACAAGAGAACTAACAAGAATACCTAATCCAATTAGAATACATAAGAAACTTGTTTACAATGATAAAGAAGAAGACTATGCTAAAAAGAATTTAGAACAATTTAATAATACCTTTGTAAAAGTATTTGTTACTAATAAAACAAACGAAGAAATGTTTAACAACCTCATTGATAGATTACATAATACTGTAGATACACACGAAGTTAATATTATAGAAGATTTGACTAGTGATATTACTTCTTCGGTTAAAGAAAACATATTAGATCAAGGTGAAGATACTCTTACATTTTTAGGTAACTATGTAGAACAAGTAGATACTGATTTAGATAAGAACAAATTGAAAAAAGTAGTTAAAGAGTTATTTACAGAAGCAATTGAAAAATGATTTTATTCAAAAATATTAAATGGAAGAATTTTCTTTCCACAGGTAATACTCCTGTTGAGATAGATTTACGAAAATCACAACTTACTTTGATGATTGGTGCCAACGGTTCTGGTAAATCAACAATGTTAGATGCATTATGTTTTGCGTTATTCAATAGACCATTTAGACAAATTAAAAAAGAACAAATAGTTAATACAATTAATAACGGTGACACAATTGTTGAGTTAGAGTTTCAAGTTGGTACAAAGATGTATAAGATTATAAGAGGTATTAAACCAACTATATTTGAGATATATTGTGATGGTGTTTTACAAAACCAAGATGCTTCAAGCATTGATTACCAAAATGTATTAGAAGATCAAATATTAAGATTGAATTATAGAGCTTTTAAACAGATCGCTGTTCTAGGCTCATCATCTTATCAACCCTTTATGCAAATGCGACCAAGACATAGACGAGAGGTTGTGGAAGAAATATTAGACATAAGAGTATTGACACACATGGATATACTTACTAGAAATCAACAAACAGAGTTAGGTAAACAAATTGTTGAAGCTAGACACCAATGTGACTTACTCGAATCTAAACACGAATTACAAACAAAACACTTTAATGACTTAAAGAATAGAAGTACCGGTGATATTGATATTAAGAAACAGAAACTACAAGAAAACAAAGACGCCACTGAATCATATTTAAGAAAAACTGAACGATTAGAGGAAGAGTATAAACAATTAGAATCTAATACAGCTGATAGACCTCGGTATGAAACAAAGTTAAAACAATTAGAGAAACTAGAAACAAAGATAGAACAAAATTTAGAAACTCATAAAAAGAATTTAGAATTTTTCGAACAAAATGACAACTGTCCAACTTGTACTCAAAAGATAGAAGAAACCTTTAGAGAGGATAAGATAGAAAAAGAAAAAACTAAAGTGGTTACATTAAACCAAGGTATGAAAGATTTAGTAACTGAACTAGTTAAAGTTGAAGGTAAGATTACAGAGTTTAATGGTATATCAGAAAAGTTATATGAAAATAAAATACTATTATCTAAAGTAGAATCTTCTCTAAAAGAACTTAAAAGATTTACGGATTCATTACATAATGAGATATTATTACTGGAGGGTAAAGATGAAGACGATAAAGATATAGAACAAAGCCTAGTTGGTATACAAGAACAACTAGAACAAACAAAACTTGAACTAACCAAAATTACTGAAGAGAAGAAATACCTTGATGTTGCTAGAGAAATATTATCTGATAGAGGTGCTAAGGCAAAAATAATTAAGAAGTATCTACCTATTATGAATAGTTTAATTAATCAACATCTACAATCTATGGACTTCTTTGTATCATTTCATTTAGATGAAGAATTTAAAGAAGAAGTAAAGAGTAGACATAGAGATACTTTTGACTATAATAGCTTTAGTGAGGGTGAGAAGATGAGAATAGATTTAGCACTAGTATTTACTTGGCGTGCTATTGCTAAAATGAAAAACAGCGCCAATACAAATCTAATGGTACTTGATGAAATATTTGATAGTAGTTTAGATGGTCAAGGAACAGATGACTTTTTTAAGATAGTTCGAAAAATGGAAAAGGAAAACATTTTTATTATATCACACAAAGGAGATATACTATTTGATAAATTTACTAATATAATTAAGTTTGAAAAAGAACACAACTTTACGAGGTTACAATATGTCTAAAGAACTAAAATTAATACCACCAACGGATCCTAGAGTACAAACAGCAATCGCACCATTCCAAGACGATATGTTAAAAGAAGAAGGTTTTAAAGATAGAAAAGAATTAGTTGATTCTATGTTTACTACTATGAAAAAGTATGGTGGAATAGGTATGACTTGTAATCAAGTTGGTTTACCTTTCAATATGTTTGTATTAGGAGATCACCCACAATTAGAAAACGGTTTAAAAATGGCTTGTTTTAATCCTATGATTATATCAAGTAGTGAAGAAACTACTGTAATGAAAGAGGGTTGTTTAACGTTTCCCTTTGTATTTTTATCTATAACTAGACCAAGAAAAGTTGTAGTTAAATATGAAGACATAGATGGTAACTTACAAGAAGGCCATTTAGATGGTATGTTTAGTCGTATCTTTCAACACGAATATGACCATACAATAGGTTTAAACTTTACAGATAAAGCATCAAAATTCAAGTTAAAGAGAGCCTATGATAAAGCTGAGAAAATGATGGATATAATGAAGAAAGATAAAAGTGCCAAAGTTATTGAAAAAATCTAAAACGTACATACACGTAAATCAGCACGTAATTCGTAGTAACAAAAAACACGATAAGAACGACCCTGTTATTACAATCAAACAAGGCAGTAAAAATACATATTGTCACGAGGTACAAATTAATGGACCTAGTAAAATGATATATGGTGGTAATGATAAACCAATATTATCTTGTGGTGCTCGAGTAGTAATCGAAACTGAAAGTGACATTGACATTTTAAGATAAACCTGATACTATTACATTATGTTTAAACCATATTATTTAAAAGACGTTATTGATAACTCGAATAAAGAACTTTTTACTGTCATCTCTACTTTTGCTGGAGGTGGAGGTTCTTCTACGGGTTATAGATTAGCAGGTGGTAAGATACTAGCTGTTAATGAGTTTGTAGAAGCCGCAATTGAAACATACAAATCAAACTACCCAAATACACCTGTACTATCAGAAGATATAAAGAAACTTACTGGTGAAGATTTTTTAAAACTTACGGGTCTTAAAAAAGGAGAGTTAGATATACTTGATGGTTCTCCTCCATGTTCAGCGTTTAGTGTTGCTGGTAAAAGAGAAAAGGGTTGGGATAAAACTAAAACATATTCAGATGGAAAACAAGTAGAGAATATCGAAGATTTATTCTTTGAATTTACACGTATCACAGGCGAGATAATGCCTAAAGTAGTAATCGGTGAAAACGTTGCCGGTATAACTATGGGTGAAGCAAAAGAATACTTTAATAGAATAGTTAATGAGTTTGATAAATTAGGGTATGAAACTGTAGGAAAAGTATTGAATGCCGCAGATTATGGTACTCCTCAAGGAAGACAAAGATGTTTCTTTGTTGCTGTAAGAAACGATATAATGGAAGAGGCTGGATTAAACTTTATGACTATGGAAAATGAAGTATATCCACAACCATATGAAAAACAAATATCATTATCAGAAGCAATCAAAGATATAGAGAATACAGAAGAAGAAGAAAAAGAGCTATTAGACTATGTACAAGGTGGCTTTCAAAAGAAATGGGTAGAGATATTACCATTTAACCCTAAAAAACATATCAAGCCAAGTGAGAATGAGATACGTATTATTCCAAAAGACAAATGGGAAGAGTATAAAAGTATGGGGTTTAAAGAGAAGAATGCGAAACCCGTTGTATCAAATTCCGATACTACAATAGATCAATTAATGAACACTGAGGTAAAACATTACGAATGGGATACTGATAAAGAATATTCATTTGTAGATATAAACTATAAGAAATCTATGTTTAATATGATAAGACCTGCGGTAGATTTACCTTGTCCTACACTAACACAAAGAGGACAACAGATGAGTGTATCGGGTGTATTTCATTATAGTAAGAATCGTAAATTTACAATTAGAGAACTTAAAAGAATCATGGGTTTACCAGATGATTATAAGTTAGAGGGTAGCTTTGATAAACAAGCTGAACGAATCGGTCGTATGGTTGCACCCCTAATGATGAAGAATCTAGCGTCAAATATATACGAAAAAGTGTTAAAAAGAACAAAGTAAGAACA
>Ga0208646_1000612_pt1 | contig 21829 bp, 17 predicted proteins | sample AntAceMetag02UK8_FD_184762 | JGI IMG/M metagenome (GOLD analysis project Ga0208646, IMG submission 184762) | Saline lake microbial communities from Ace Lake, Antarctica - Antarctic Ace Lake Metagenome 02UK8 (SPAdes) (version 2) | ecosystem: Environmental > Aquatic > Non-marine Saline and... | reverse complement strand
CATCAAAAATGAAACCACGAACCTGTTCGGTGTGTGGGATGAACTTAGATGACTTGATTCTGTGGATTGACTGCCTTACATCTTCTGCAAGATCACTGAATGCTTCAGCAGCCCACTCGGGCTTCAATCCAGTTTCCTTGCGGATACCCTCTTTGAACTCATCGTCCGTGAAGGTGAGCATGCCGCAGTCGGTGTGGTGAATAAGAATTATTTCTTTGGTGCCAAGTAGGCGCTGGCTAATAGCCAAAGACCTGATCTCATCGGCTGTCACAACGCCGCCGGCGTTGCGAATAACGTGTGATTGACCCTCTTCAAGGCCCAGCACGCCATAAACATTGATTCGTGCATCCATGCAGGCCAAGACCGCAATGTTCTTGGCGGGTGGCAGGGGAAGGGGTCCAGAGAACGAGGCAGCATATGCCTTGTTGTTCTCCAGGAGCTCATCGGTGAATGACATTTAGTTCCTTAGGTAGTTTTATGAGAGCAGCTGCGACAGCGGGTGCTCTTTACTTGGTTGCACCTAGGAGAACACAGGACCTAAAGAAGCATTTCTTTGTTACGAACAATTACTTGCGCCTCGCCCTAACCCTTTCGTAATTTGCGATGAAGTCTTTCAGGGTGATTGCTCCAATAGCGCGACCTACAATTTCAAGCGGCAAATCCTCAAGGCGTTTGAACCTGATGCAAACTTTGCCAATGTCCAGCTTCTTGCCGGTTGCTAGGAAGTCAGCTTCGAATCTGTTACGAACATCGTCGAACCCATAGATCGAATTCAAATAGAGCGAAAAGTAGTGTTTTTGAGCAGCCAGGGCAGCAAACATCAGAGGCTGCTTGTTATAGGTGTCGGGGTAAGTGGAAAACGGAATTTCATAGGAGAGCATCCCGAAGTTCATGTTCTCCTCGATACCGGCCGGAAGGTTATCAAGTAATAGCTTTCTAACTCCCGCGATTACCTCGCGTCTGTCTTCAGGTAGCCAGGACAAATACTCTGCCGAGGTTACTGCAATGGATGAGACCGTGTTCTACATACTCCACACCGTATCAAGCGTTTGCCATCATTTCGTCACCATTCGCAAGATGCCTAATCCACAGTTGGGCTACTGTTTGGCACTGATGGTGGTGGCTCGAAGTGAGAACCCTGCCGCATCAGTAAGCAGGGGCAAGCCGCCCGATACATCAAAGCGGCTGGCGGGTTGGTGAATTCAGAGATTAACCAGGTGATGGTCAGGCCTAGGAACTAACTAACAATAGAAATGACGGCAAGAAAGATACTGGCGGCCCAAACACAGCCAACTACTAAAAGACCGATGGCAACAACTCTGGCAGCACCAAAGCACCCCATCGGTCTGTCGGCTGTGAAGGAAAAAAGATAACTACAAATGAAAAGGAGGTAAAGACGAAAGCGGCTAGTTCAATTTCAATCCCATGTTTTTTCGCAAGTGCAACACCACGTCCAGCGAACCAAAGTCATACATTCAAAACAGCCCAACCCGAGAACCAAGCCATGAGATTCTTCTAGGGTCTTTCCCTCATCACGTAGGTGCTGATAATGCTTGGAAGCCAATGGCTACTGTGTTAGTGGCATGAATGCCACCACTATGTTGAGGCTAGCAGCAAGCCTCGTGAAGCGAAGCCAAAAACTTCTTGCCAATCGACTTGTTGATTGGCAGGAATGTCCATACCCGTGTGCCATGGGCCGACTAAGAATGATGCGGCAACTGGTAAAGCTTTTGCACACAGTTCGCGGGAAACTGATTCAACAGAGGCTAAAATTCGGCCCAATAGACGCTAAAGTAGCCGTCAGTGGAGGTACTTTTGAATTCTGATGGAAAAAACTTAGTCCAAAATAACATTTTAGAGCTTTCCAAGGTGCTCGAACTCCTGCGCGATCAGATAGATGAGATCCTCGCCTTCTCTGACCTCCTGGCTGAAAAACTGCTCGAGGGCGGTTCTCTTTTTGTTTTTGGAAACGGGGGGTCTGCCGCAACTGCAAGCCACTTTGCCGCAGAATTTACGGGGAAGTTGAAGGTCAACCGCCCTCCAATAAGTGCGCACTGCCTCAACACCGACACCTCTGTGCTTACTGCTATTTCTAATGATTTTGGATTTGATGAAGTCTTTCGAAGGCAGGTTCTTGCACACGTTGGAATTCAAGACGTGGTAGTTGGAATTTCGACAAGCGGCAAGAGCCAATCGGTGCTGATCGCATTAGAGGAAGCAGAGCGACTGGGCGCGGTAGCTCTTTTGTTGACCGGAAAAGACTCGGACTACAATAAAAAGATAAGTGTTCCGCATTCCGATACTGCCAGAGTTCAGGAAGCTCATGACCTAATTCTGCACAGCATCGCCCAGGTTGTGGAAAGAACTATAGATGCAAGCCTAAAGAATGACTCCTCCTCAGATCGATTCCCTTTTCTTCTGACTCTGAGCGAACTCTCCGCATTTCGAGGGTGGGCATCCGCAACAAATTTGCGTATCGGATCTACCAACGGGGTTTTTGACTTGTTCCATCATGGGCATTATTTAGCCTTGAGAGCGGCAAGCAAGGACTGTGATCGACTTGTTGTCTTTTTAAACGACGACAACAGTGCTAAACAAATCAAAGGTGCATCGCGGCCAATCAAGACCCAGGACGAGCGCATTGAGGATATTTTTAACTCAAAGCTAGTAAGTCATGTGGTTTTGATGGCTGACGTGAATGCCGAAAAATGCATCGAGGAACTCAAGCCAGATTTCCATTTTAAAGGTGGCGAGTATGAGGGTAAACAAATTGCCGAAGAGGCGGCGGTGATCGGAGTCGGAGGCTCCATGAGGTTTACTCCTCGAACTCCAGGGGTTTCCACCTCTCGTTTCGAAGGCCAGATGAAGGGGTCAACTTGAAACAGGGATTGAAGATTTTAGTCATAGGAGACTTGATCGTTGACCGATATGTATTCGGAAGCGTAAGTCGAATCAGCCCCGAGGCTCCAATTCCTATTCTTGATTTTAGTGAAGAAGAAATCAGGCCCGGAGGTGCAGCAAACACTGCGGCGAATATTGCGTCTTTAGGTGCGCGCGTAACTCTCTTAGGAACCCTCGGGGGAGACGGCTATGGGCAACAGGTTTCCAAGATACTAGCCCGGTTTGGAGTAAAGCTTGTGGACCCATCACCTCACGGGAAGTCAATCGTCAAGACGAGGTTCACTGCTGGAAACCACCAAATCCTGAGGCTTGATCATGATGCGGGTTATGCGCCTTTCGATGACGGCGTTTTTGGCTTTGAGTTAGCGCGGGTGATGGAATATGACTGCTTGGTCATCTCCGATTACAACAAGGGCACATTCTCTTCAAAACAGTTTGAAAGCGCAGTTGCTTCTTTCAGGAATCATGGTAAGCCAGTCGTAGTGGATTCCAAAAGACGAGACTTGAGGTGCTTTGCGCACTCAACTGTGATTGCACCAAACACCCTGGAGGCTTCGAATGCAACCGGCCTCAAGGATCCAGAGGCAGCAGCAAAAAAAATAAGTGAGTTTACAAACTCAGCGGTGGCGCTAACTCGCGGAGAGGCCGGCATCGATCTTGTACGTGGTGGCAGCGTTTCGTCCTTCCCCGCGGTCTCGGGGGAAGTGGCTGATGTTACGGGTGCGGGAGACGCAGTAACGTGCGCGTTGTCTATCGCTCTTTCGTTGGGACGCTCCCTAGAATATGCCTGTGAATTTGCCAACCACCTGGCTTCAATCGCGGTATCCCACATCGGTACACATAGAGTGACGTTGGAGGAAGTTGCGGATGAATTTAAGAACGCTCTATCTGGTTAGACATGGACAGACCGATTGGTCAAAAAAAGGGTTGTTCTGCGGAAGAACGAACGTTCAGTTAAATACTGAAGGAATGCGCCAGGCGAAGGCTCTCTCCCAGGCGTTGCCATCTCCGGAAAAAGCACGTTCATTTTGCTCCCCGCTTTCTAGGGCTTTTGATACTGCAAGACTTGCGGGATATGAACCTGAGGTTACTGACATGCTGTTGGAGATTGATTTAGGAGAGCTAGAAGGGGAGCATTCAGCAATGTACAGGGACGCCCATCCTGGGTGGAGCCTTTTTTCGGACGGTGCTCCTTCTGGCGAGCCACCCACCGAGTTTAGGGGCAGGTTGGAAAGAACACTCAATTTCGTTAGGGCCCAACTAGAATTTTCGGACGTCGTGCTATTTTCACACGGGCAAGCCGTGAAGGCCCTTCTCTCTCTGTTGGTGACGCAAGACCTTTCCTTGGCAGATCGACTTAAGGTTGGGGAAGCGGCTGTTTGTCAGCTGGAAATGCGTGGAGAAGACAGACTTCGGCTCGTTTTCGAATGAGACGGTTGGTTTTGGACTATCTTCATTTGCTTTTCAGGCTGTCTGTTGGCGTGACTCGCGGTGCCTTAATGCTCGTCCTTAGATTCGCCCAAAGGTCTCGTCCAGAGAACGCGCTGAAAGTCGAGGACCTTGCAGGCTCTGTGGCAATCGCTAGGTTCGACGGATTAGGGGATCATGTCTTAACACTGGACTTCATTGAGAAGCTCGTTCAGGTTGACGCAGTAGACAGGGTTGATTTTTTTGTACACCATCAGCTTCATCAAATTTTGACAAGGTTTGAGCATCCGAAGCTCAGATGGATTGCTTTGGAAGCCACTCCATCTATCAGTGGGTCAAAAAAGAATTTTGTTCGGCAGTGGCTTACTTGTAGCTTCTTTGGCATCATCTCGAGCAAGAGAATTGCATCCAACGTCGATAAGGTATACGACGTTGGGTTTGCCGTGCGACCAACGACAGAGTACGCTACCAATGCTCGGTGGTTCCTACGAGGTATCTCGCAGATTCTGGTGGGATTCAACCACGAAAATGCTCCCCTTAGGGAGTACCCGGACAGGTTTGAGTGGAGTCTACTTGATGTTGCAATAACTCTACCAAATGAGTCACTTCATGAGTCCCTCAAGCCTTTAGCGTTGATTGGGAAGCCAGAACTAGAGTCACGGCTCGACTATTTTCTCCTCAGAGGGCCAGAATTAAACAGGCGTCTGAATGGTAAACAACTTTGGCTTCATCCATTTGCTTCTAGCCCCTCCAGGGAGCTCTCGCTTGGAACTACGAATTCGCTGTTAGGGCTAGTGGAGTCAGAGTTTGACTGCGTCACGGTTGTTGGTTCGGAGTCAGAAATTAGAAGAATCAGACCGCATATCCGATCCTCAATTAGGTTTGTGGCTAGCTCGGATTTGCCTGGTGAGGCAGTTGACCAGAAGAATGACGTGTTCGTAGGAACCGATTCGGGAATGGGGCACTTCTTCGCAGCACTGGGCGTGCGAACTGTAACTGTCAGCCCTAATGGAAAATCCTGGAGCTCAGACGCCTATTTTTCGGCGACCAGGGTTGCGCCAAATAGGGGCCAAGGGGTATGGCTTGGGCCTAGCGAACCGATGGCAGGGTGTTCAAGGCTCAGAGGCTGCAACGCCTCAGAGCCTCACTGCATCACTCGCATACCCGCGAAGAGGATTTACGATGAAATACGCTGGCAGGCGCTAAACTTATCGAAGAGGGAAGAAAATGGTAATAGTTGAGCCAAGAAGCCACTTTGCTCTGGTCGTGAGCGCTGGATCTGGTCAAAGGTTCGGCTCGCACCCCCCAAAGCAGTTTCAGACTATTAGTGGCAAAACCGTGCTCGAGATTTGCATTGAAAACTTAACTGCGACCCGCATTTTTCGTCACATCTGTGTTGCCGTCCCCGCTGAATGGATTATGGAAGCCAAGCAAGCATTATCCCAAGAAGTTCTATCAGGCTCGGTCTCAATAACAACTGGGGGGCAAACACGACGAGAATCTATCGCGAACCTTGTTGACCATTTAGGAAAGACCCAAACTTCGCTCTCGGGCAACATCACGGTAACCCTTTTGGATGCGAATAGACCGCTCACCTCCGAGCGCGTTTTGCGGGAAAACTTAGATAACGCTATCCTGCACGGGGCAAGTTGTCCGGTCATCCCAATAACCAATGGCACAGCATTCGTAGATGGAGACGCGATGATAACCTCTGTGCCAAGCAAAGAAAATATTGTGCAAATTGTCACGCCCGAGACTGCTACTTGGGCCACTCTACAGGCAATTGAGAACAGCACTAGGTCCTCGGAAACCTTGCTCGGCTTAGCTGAAATGTACACCGCTCTTGGGCATTCGTTCGGTTCAGTGGAAGGAGACAGGTTCTGTTTCAAGATAACAAATCCTGAAGACTGGCCTCATTTCAAGGCATTATACGAGGAGAGAATTGCGAGTGGAGACTCCTAAGACCTACGAGTCATTCTGGAGGCGAGGCAGGCTCAAATTTCTTAGAATTGCGATTTTGGGTTTCCCTTTTTACATACTTGCGCTGGCTGTCCCTAAAAACCCGAACATAGAAGTATTCGGTTCGTTTAATGGCTATGCCGTAGCGGATAATTCGTTAGGACAATTTGCGCGACAGATGAGCTCTCGACGCACGTATTTCATCACTAAGAATCCTGAACAGTTGACTACACAACTGCCTAACGGAGAGCGGCCAATTTTGGCAATGTCATGGAAGGGCGTCTGGCTTCAATTGCGAGCTGCACGCGCGTATTACTCACACGGAATTTTTGATTTCACCTCTCCTCTCATAATGGGAGCGGAAGTTGTGGCTTTGCAGCATGGATTCCCAGTCAAGCTCGGCGGGGTCGCAAGCCCCTTATATTCATGGCTGATGCGACAACCTTTCAGACTAATTTTTAGGTGGTGCATCCCCTACGTCTACGTGTACTATGCGGATGTAGTCCACTCACCTGGCGGCATTTTTCTCGAGAACTCGAGGAGGGTATTCCAACTGACGAAGGCAAGGGTAATTGAAGACACTCCAGCAAGATTGGATCGCGTCAAGGTCAATCCGATTGATGGAAAAGTGCTCGTGGCTCTTACTCAAATGTCAAGCATCTCGATTTTAGATCGACTGAGAGAGCTGGGTTTGATTTACGATTTGGAGCATTCGCTACGTGAGGTTTCAATTCCAGAGCAGCTCAAGATTTTTGTCAGGCCTCACCCAGTCGAGCTTAGCCTCGTTGGCGCGGACCTACTGAAGACAAACGTTTTCCTGGACACAACCAAAGATATCTATGACACGCTCGGGAGTTACTCGATCGTCATCACAGATTTTTCGTCTTTGGGCTTTGACAGTGAGGAACTAGGGGTAGAAACTCTCTATTGGACCCAGTACTTGGACGAATTTATGGCAGAGGAAATTGGATTGTTCGAAGACATAAAAGAGCTTCTTTCAACCAGAGGCCTAATCCAAGTTTCAGACATTTGGTCCCGTTTCGATTAGGAGCCCGAACTAGCAAAGAAAACCATGCGCCATCTGCATGTCTAGAGCCAGGGGCAAACGGGATGGGTTGGCGCAGTTAGTACTTTCGCCTCTAAGTAGCCCGTCTAACATTCTTCCAGACTGAGTACTTTGGGGCGGTGGATAAAAGGTATGTGAGTACTCTGCTTGAGAAAGCCTTGGATTCATACCCTTCAGGAAGCAACGGTGGGGTTTTCTGCTGCGTGGCCATTGTCACTCCAGCTATAAGCACCTCTGGGGCTAATCCTGTAATCATTGTTGATCCCACCTCGAGAGATTCGGGCCGCTCAGTGGCGTCCCTCAATGCCGCTGCCGGGAACCCTGCGATTGCTGACTCTTCGTTTATTGTGCCTGAATCAGAAATCACACATTTTGCATCGAGCTGAAGCTTGTTGTAGTCGAGGTAACCAAAGGGCTCATGGAATGTGATTCCTTCAAGCCCCGATCTGTTCAAGGCCTCTAATCTGACTTTAGTTCGCGGGTGGGTAGACACCACGACAGGAAGGTTCCAATGGTCCCGAACTGCAAGTAAACAATCAACGACCTTTGTAAGCCTTTCAGGTAGGTCCACGTTCTCCTGTCGATGCACTGAAACCAAGAAGTAGCCATTAGGGGTTAGACCTAGGTCTTCAACCGCCGTTGAAGCCGCGATCTTGCTTTCGTAGTGCTCGTAGATTTCTCTGATTGGAGACCCAGTTTTTTGAATAAACCTCGGGTGGATACCCTCAGCCAGGAGGTTTCTCATTGAGTAGTCGTTGTATGGCAAGTTAAAGCTTGCAACATGATCAACCATCTTCCGATTCAGTTCTTCAGGGACATTGTTATCGAACGATCTGTTGCCAGCTTCCATGTGATAGACGGGGATATGGAGCCTCTCGGCAACAATTGCGGCAATGGCGGAGTTGGTGTCTCCCAGAATCATCACTGCATCTGGCTTTTCCTTGAGGAAAACTTCTTCGGACTTCTTGATTACGTCTCCCATGACGGAGCCCATGGATGAAGTATCAACGTTGAGGTAGTAGTCAGGAGCTCTGAGTTCTAGATCTTCAAAAAACACTTCGTTCAGCCTTGGATCGCTGTTCTGGCCGGTGTGGACAAGGATGTGGTCGGTGTATTCATCGAGCTTTGGAATAAGCCTTGAAAGCCGGATGATCTCTGGCCTGGTGCCAACAATTGTTACTACTTTGAGTTTTTTCACAGCCCTAATTCCTGCCTTATTTCTGGGATAGTCATCAAGAGCTTCTTTACTCCCTCAACATCCAAACGGTCTGTGTTGTGAGATGTGTATGCATCAAGGTCAGGCATTCTTTGCTCGCCCTCTTCGAAATACTCAGAGTAGTTGAGGTCTCTTGTGTCCAGCGGAACGCGGAAGTAGTCACCTAAGTCTTCAGCCTTGGCGCGCTCTTCGGTGCTGAGGAGAGATTCAAACAACTTTTCCCCATGTCGAAAGCCAATGGTTTTGATTTGGTTCTCTCTGCCACCAAACATTTCAGTTAGGGCCTCTGCCAGAACTTCGATTGTTGATGCTGGTGCTTTTCGAACAAAAAGGTCACCGGTCTCCGCATTTTCGAATGCGTATTCCACCAGGTCAACAGACTCCGCCAATGACATCAAAAACCTAGTCATTGTGGGGTCTGTGATGGTGATCGGATTGCCAGACCTGATTTGAGAAATAAACAGCGGAATCACTGACCCTCGGGAATACATCACGTTTCCATATCGGGTGACAGAGATTGTTGTTGCAGATTCAATGCTGTCACGAGCAAACGCTTGGGCTGTTTTCTCCATTAGGGCCTTGGTCATACCCATTGCATTGATCGGATAGACGGCCTTGTCAGTGCTGAGGCAAACAACACCCCTCACATCGTTCGCAATTGCAGACCTGAGCACATTTGCAGAGCCGTTTATATTGGTCTTCACTGCTTCCAGTGGAAAGAACTCTGCTGACGGAACCTGCTTTAGCGCGGCAGCGTGAAAGATAAAGTCAGCACCCCGCACCACACCGTTTACTGAGTCGTAATCTCTCGTGTCGCCAATGACGAAGCGGACTCTGTTGTCGTTGATGGCATGACGCATGGCATCTTGTTTCGCCTCGTCGCGGCTGAAAATTCTAATCTCGCCAACATCCCGCCCAAGCAAGTGCTTTGCCATGGTTGAACCGAATGAACCCGTGCCACCCGTAATCGCCACTTTCGAACCACTAATTTTGTTAGCCATGTAACCCCTTAGTCGGCACTAGTTTGGCAGATTTTCGCAGGCCTCTAGAACCATTTGCTCAATTGTTGGAATTTCTGAATAGCCTGCTGCTAGGAAAAGTTCGCTATTTTGCTTGCTGTTTTCTGTTTTTAGAGTTCGGTCCACAGCTATGTCTGCAGCCACAGAATGGACCGATGCGTCGTACCTGCCTAACGCTGCTAGTTCCATTCTGACAAGGGCATCCTTTGTCACCTGATTCGCGGGAACTAGGTGCTGCACGCCAGCACTGAATAGGTCTTCCCTGACGATTCCTGCTACAACCTTGCCGAAAGCTCTTGAACTAAGTCCGTTCCAAATGTGGTTCGTGTAGCCAGATATTTTGGCTCCATCTGGCTGGCTCCTTACCCACTCAAAGAACAGTGAGCTTCTGCCAATTTCCGGCCCGACTAGAGAACAACGTAAGTGCATTACGTTTTCAGAGGGCACTTCGCCGAGGCTCTTGGTTTTCCCATAAACATCCAACGCGTCATGAGACGAGGTTTCGGAGTATTTGCCAGCTGTTCCGCTGAACACACAGTCGGTCGCAACCTGAAAAACTCTTACACCGCTTTGCTCGGCCGCTGCCGCTAGGTTTGATGGGAACTCAATGTTTAGCTTCACAGCCAAGTCTCTGCTGGTGCGACTTGATTCATCGATCCTGGCTTTTGTGAGACCAACGCAGTTGACTACGTAATCATCCGCGCTTAGGCCGGCTGCTGCTATTAGTTCCGCCGAGCCCAGGTCTTCGGCATCGAAGCGAACCCCTTGAGTCCTAGAAGCGGTCAAAACATCCACTCCAGATTCTCTAACAACCAGTTCTACTGCCGAACCCAGCATTCCTGTGCTGCCAATCACCAAAACCCGCGTCATCTTGAGGCACCAATCAGCTGTTTTAATCTGAGCTCCATAGCTTTTACGGCATCGTCGATCGAGAACTTTTGTTCCACTCTCTTCAGGTTGCTTTCTCCGATCTTCGCTATGTCAGGGCTCGAATAAAGTTTTTGTGCGGCCTGGTAAACCCCTTCGCTGCTGTCCACATAAACAAGGCTAGAGCTCTCTCCAAATGTCTGTACTAAGCCCTCAAGCCTTGTTGAAACTACCGGCAGCCTCGCTGCCATGTATTGAATAACTTTATTTGGGAAAGCAGCATTTGAAACAATTGATCGGTGCATGGGGTTTACAGCAACGGTTGCAAGGCTTAGGTATCGAGGAAGATCTTCAAATGAAACAAATCCAGCGAACCTAACCCAGGCATAAATTTTGAGTTTGGCAGTTAGGCTTCGAAGCTCAGATTCTTGCCCACCGCCCCCGACCAAAACCAAATATTCATTTTCTTTTCGATTTTTGGCGAAGGAATTGATTAGCTCCGGCAAGCCAGAGAAGTAGAAGAAACTGCCCATATAGAGGCAGACATTGGCGGAACTTGGAATCTCAAGCTGGGCTTGCAATTTTGCCGTGTCCTCCTCAGTGCTTCTGAAGTGACTGATATCTAGAGGTGGAAGTTCTACAGATCCCTTTGATCGCTTAGCCCCTAAGGACAAGCAGTACTCCAGCATGGCGGGGTTGTTTGCAGATACCCAGTCGGCATGTTTATAGATATATTTTTCAGCCATTTTGATCAAAGTCGATAGGGCTGACTTTCTAATCTTGTGGCTCACGTCAAGTGCCCTAAACACCAAAGGGACACCAAGTTTCTTGCAAACCTGCACGGTCTGCCATCCGGAGGTTGGCACGGAAAAGCTCACCACAACATCCGGTCCAAAGTCCTGGACGATTTTTTTGAAGTCGCTTTTGAAAGTGAAGACCGTCAGCAGTCGACACAGGAAACGGCCATTTATTGTTTTTGGCGTGTAGAGGATGAGGCTCTGACTGGTCAGCACTCGTCCTTGAACCCGCTGCTGAAGTGGAGTGTTGGCTAACGATGCACGACTCTCACCCTCAGGAAACTGCACGAATCCGACAGTGTGACCGACTGCTGCCAGATGTTCTGGAAATTCGTGCATTTCAAAAATTGGCTTCTTGAGATAGTTCACCTCATGCAAAAACAGAATCCTCAAGGCGCGGTCCTAGTTGAGCCTATAGATGATGGCAGCATCATCGGTGATTGTTTCGAATGTTTGCAGAGCTGTACACGGGGCTGAAAAGGTAGTTGGAGAAATTCTCAGCAGGAGACGGTCCCAGGGAGCGGCGTGTCCTGCATTTACGCACCGGAGGTGCTTATTTTCAAGAATCGCAAGGTTCACTGAGGTGACTCGAGAGGACACCCAACCAGTAACTGCCAGAAGCCCCTCACTTAGGGAATAGCTGCACTGGTCTTTTAGAAAGTTGGTGGCTGGAGTCATTATCGCCCTCGGTTATCTTTTTTGCCTTGGAACCCTTGGCTCGGATTGAACGTCATAGGCCAAGAACGAGAGTAGCAACTGGACGCCAAGAATCAGCGCAAGCGCTGAGAGCGTTACCTGACCAGCGGTAGTGGCTTGACCCGCGCCAGAAGCCTCAAAATACCTAGCCAAACCGAACCAAGCACCGAAAATTGTCAACCCAATTCCCACTGGAAGCTCAAAGCTGGCAACCGACCACTCCCGCAAGTAGTACTTGTAGAACAACCTCTTATGGAGGTTGACGGTGTGACGCCATGGAAACTCGAAAATCACCTTGCGGATTTTTAGGTTGCTCTTTTCGTTACCATAGAGAGATTTCATTGGGACGTCCATCACCACTGCATTGACGATGCTCAATCGAAAAAGCAAGTCCGATTCAAAGAAGTAGGTTTTACGAAGCTTGTCAAGCTGAATCGCTTCCAAAGCTTTTCGGTGAATCGCAGTAAAACCATTTGTTGGATCAGTGATGTTCCAGTAGCCAGAAGAGAGTTTTGAACAAAGAGAAAGAATAGCATTTCCAAAAATCCTTGATTTTGGCATTGAGAACAAATCCTCCAGAGAGTCAAATCGGTTGCCCTTTGAATAGTCAGCATCACCTTCAAGCACTGGCTTGGCGATTGTCGAAATCAGACTCGGATCCATTTGGCCATCGCCGTCAACTTTGACAACAACGTCCATATTGTCTGCCAGGGCTGCCTTGTAACCGGTTATAACAGCGCCACCAACACCCAGGTTGGTTTCGTGAAATAAGACCTGCACTCTTGGGTCTTTGGAATTCTTCTTTACAAGCTCTCCGGACTTATCTGGGCAAGCATCGTCAATAACGTAAATGCGCTCAACTTCAGGGCCTATGTTCTTGAGGACGTCAATAATGTGTTCGGTAACCCGAAATGAAGGAATCACCACTGCAATAGACATGATTTATCCAGACCCTTCGCTCAGAACTCTATAACTCTAGCTATATCTGCCAATAGGCTATCTGTAATGAAAGCCAATAATGGTTCTATGTCACTTCGCGCCGTCGGCAGCGTAATCTCCAAGCAGGCAAAATTCAGAATCTATCGTTTTGCATTTGCAAGGGTGGCAGCAAACCTGCTGGACATTATCGGCTTGGCAGGTATTGCTCTGCTCGCAACTTCATTTGGCGCCTTTGCCGCAAGTGGCGGTTCGGTAGCACCGCTAAACATCCCAGCAATCGGCGAAGTTGTAATCAATGAACGAGCCGCCGTTGTTATCTCTTTGGCAATCGCGGGGACCTTTTTGTTGAAGTCCGCCTTCTCCATTTTTTTAAACCTAAAAACCTCCCTCTTTGTTGCCTCTTTGGAAGCTGACTTCTCAAAGACACTTGCCCAGGACTACTTCATCGGCGGTAGCGAGGGTGAGAGGGGGTTTTCGGACAGCCTCTCTGAGTTTCAAAACGTTTCCATTCTTTCGACGGAATGGCTCGGGAGGTTTATAAATGCCAGACTTGCCGTCATCTCGGAGGCAGCCCTCTTAGTAGGTATGGTCGCCGCCTTTATACTTGTGAACCCAATCGCTGCCATTGCAATGTTTGTATATTTGTCTGGGGTCCTTTGGGCGCTCGGCAAAGTAGTAACCAGCAAAATCAGGGCTAATGGCAAGCTCCAGTTGTCAGGTTCAGAAACAGCGCTTACCTCAAGTAGAGATCTATTTGGAGTTCGGCGTGAGGTGAGGGCCTCAGGGTTATTGCGGCCTTGGGTAGGGGTGTTCGCTGATGCTAGGGCGAAGTCTGCTTCCAGCACAGGACTGATTTACACGCTGAACAGCCTCCCACGGTATGTGATTGAAACTTCTTTGGTTTTTGGCATTTTTGCTTTTCTTGCCGGAATCGTCTTTTTTAGTGACATCCCCTCTCAGGCCTTGACGATCGGGGTCTTCATGGCCGGCGGTCTACGCTTGGTTGCCTCATTGCTGCCACTACAATCTGCAATTAACTTGATGGTTGACGGGTCGAACAGGGGAGCATTAGCCCTTGAGCGACTCATCACCATTTCCAAGCGTGAGGCCGCCGCTGTTGGCATAGATCATGATTCCGTTGAGGCCTTCCCGCTCACTTTGAAAGTTGAAGGCGTTTCATTTGGCTTTGTTTTTAGCAAGCAGGTGGTGCGGGACTTGTCATTCAATGTTGAACCGGGTCAAAAGGTCGCGATTGTTGGACCTTCTGGAGCCGGTAAAACAACGGTATTTGAACTTGCAACTGGATTTAGGCTTCCCAACTCAGGAGAAATTTCCCTCGGGGGGGTTTCACCTAGGTGGCTTTTAGAAAATGGCCAAGGGGCGATAGGCATTGTTCCGCAAAGACCCCGTTTAGTTTCTGGGTCCCTGGCCGAGAACGTTTCTCTTGAACCAATTCAAGACACTGACTTAGTCGCAGTGGTGAACCGTCTGACTATGGCAGGGCTGTCTCATTTTGCTTCAGAAGAGTCCATGGCAATGGAAGTCAGGCCCGATTCAGGTCAGCTCTCCGGGGGCGAGATCCAGCGGTTGGGCCTTGCTAGAGCGCTTTACCGCAACCCGGGAATTCTCTTTCTGGACGAGGCATCGAGTGCGCTAGATGCCGAGACGGAATCGGAAATAAACGAGGTGTTGGATGGCTTGCGGGGTCAAATGACGGTGGTGCTGATCGCTCACAGACTTTCTACCGTTAAGAATGCTGACAAAATCATTTACATGAACAACGGAGTCATTGTCGCAGAGGGAACGTTCAGAGAGCTTCAGAGGAAGGTGCCTGACTTTGAAAAGGCAGTGAAGCTTATGGGGCTTCACGACTAGCAACTTGAGTCTTTTTCTAGCGCCCATCTTCACGGGTAGAAATCTCACAAATCCCAAAGATGGAAAAGTTGCTGGGCTCATCGGGAAAAGAAAAAGCTCCGAGGCCACGAATTCGTTTGGTCTCGAATCTATTTACTTGGCTGAGGTAAGCATCAAAAAAAGTTATGCTCAATTTCCTACGGGCCGTAATTGTCAATCCCGTCCGAATACTTTTTTGGGGGCTACAGCCCGTCTTCTGGTACGATCATATGTTCATGGAGGTGAGATGAGGACGAGAATTCGCGTCGCGTCAGTCGCAGCATTATTTTTAGTATCAGCTCTAGTTGGCCTTCGACTATTCGTGTTGATTAGCCCTTACCCCGGCATCGTACCAGATGAACTGGTTTATATGAGGGGTAGTTTCTTTGGCAACGATGCGCTCGGAACAGCGAATCCACTTTTCTCTCTTCTGTATTCAACTGCGCAGGGCTGCGGCGATGCTTGGTACCAATGCGCTAAATCGCTTAACGCCGTTTTCGATCTTTTATTCGCTGGCACCCTCGGAGTAAGTGTATTCCTAGTCACTAGGAAGGGCCTGATCTCAGTTGTGACTTTCGCCGGAATATGGTTGGCACCATTTTCCGCTTACGGCGCGTATTTTATGCCCGAGTCCATGTTCGCTTTCTTGGTTGCTCTGTTTTTCCTCTTACTCACGGTTTTTTGGAGTCGAGCGTTATTGGGCTGGTTACTATCGGGAGTGGCGTTGGGGCTCGCCATGTTGGTAAAACCCCACGCCTTCTTTATTTTTCTAGGGCTGCTTTTATTCGGGCTTATCTTTCTCGCTTTTCGAAGACTCATAAAGTCGACGAGTTCGCTTCGGCCATTATTTATTGCGCTAGGAGCTGGCCTCTTAACTCGTCTGATTGGCGGCTTTCTGGCTGGAGGCTCAGCAGGCCTAAATCCCCTTTCGGGCTACTTTGGAACTGGCTCGATAGAGACTCTTCTGGGCGGACAATCGGGAGAGGAGAGCGGACCTGGGGTTTTTGAGCGCCTGCCCTATGCGCTGTTGTCGCTAGGCACCAACCTTGCTGCAGGAATTCTGGTCGTGGCGTTTATTTTGTTAGCGCATGGGCTCCTGACAGGCCAGAGCTTGAAGGTTTCACTTTCGAGTCGTCCGGTGCTGCTAGCGCTAGGGATTTTGGCATCTTTGGTGTTGATGACGGCAGCTTTTGGAGCCTACCTTGAACTGCGAGGGGCGGAAGATACGGCATTCCGCGCCATGACCAGATACTGGCAGTTCTCAATCGCCATAGTTGTTGCTTCTCTAGTCCCTGGAGCCATGAAAGCGGAGAATTCGACCAAGCCCTCCGTGCCCAAGGTGTTGCTTGCAATATTTTTGTTATTTGGCGCACTGGTTGTACTAATACCGCGCGCGCAAACCTTTGCCGATTCTTCGCTGCTCTGGGGGGAAATCTGGATTCTGCCCCTGTCCATGGGTGTTTTTATGGTTTGTGTAATAGTTGCGCGAGCAAAGGGGGTTGCTAATTTTGCAATAGCATCGGCGGTAATCATAGGGTTTGCCTTGTTTGGATCTCTTGGAACGATTCGTTATTTTGAATTCACAGGTGCAGAAAAGGCTGGGGCCGTCGCGGCCGCCTATCTGAAGGAAGCCCTGATCCAGAATCCAGCGGATTCCGGACGAATTACCTTTATTGGGACAAAAGGCGAAGCTGACGTGGCGGCGTTCATGGCTAAACTGGAAAATCACCAAATGGTTTACGCCAATTTTTACTCTACAACTCCGTACGAAGACCTAGAGGGCTCACCAAGGTGGGTGGTGGCTTCAAGGGAGGTATTCGTAACAGGAAATCCAGTGTCCAGCGAAGTGTTTGGCGATGTCGTCGTTTATGAATTCGGATTAGCTCCGCGATTAAGGCCTATCGAATTCAACCAGTTTGGAGTACTTTTTGAGGGTGAGTTCAGGCACACCTATTGGGGTTCTTGGGTTCTAGGAACAACATTTTCGTTCACTGTCCCCGAAACTTATCTCGGCGACACCTTGGAAGTCGGGTTGCTAGTGAACGATGAACTTACCGACAGAAGGGTGTCCGTCGATTTTGGTGAAGGACCGGTTGAAGGCGAACTGCTCGCAGACCAATTGATTACACCCGTGACCTTGACTGCGCCAAACAACGGCTCCTGGGCCGGAAGGTCAGTCACGGTTAGCTACTTAGGGCAGGCCAGCAGCATGGTTTCCAGCGACAAGGGTTTTGGCCTTGGAACAGACGGGTTCTCGGTCTTCCAAGGGCGGTAGGTAGTCAGCTTATGAAAACCGAAAAGTAACCACTATCTCCTCTTAGAGAGGTAGCTAGGCTTTTTGAGGGTCTTGAAAATTAGGGGTGCCATCGAGACATGCGCCTCGGGGAAGACTGCGACTTGGAGCCTCGTTTACCAATGTGATCGCCTACAAAACTACGATTCCCCCATGTGCTGATGTGCCTCTGGCAAAAACTGGCTCCTGGAACGCGACATAAACAAGTGATTGTGCCGCCAAAATGCCAGTCCCGTCATGCGCAATCCTGGAAATCACCGCTAGCCAGCTTCGAGCCGCCCGTTAAATCTTCGTGTTCGAGTAGTACTTGTCAAGTGCTGTCGTGAAAATAAGTGTAAAGATGCTTGATTCTTACCTCACTGAAGCAGGGGGTGCTCCCAATTAACGGATGCACGGCTTTGACGCTCGAAAGAGAAGGCTTTGCAAGAAAAGAACAGTGTTTGACACTCGATACCTCTCTATCGATGGCAATCTGTTTGAGCCATTCCAAGACTTTGCGTGGGAGATAAATAAGGGCAGAGTTTGCCTAACTGGTCTACAACTTAGCACCAGAGACCCAATTACCTATTGATCAGACATACCCTGTGGTCAAAACACTTCGATTTAGGGAAAAAGAATTTCAATAAATGTCAGTACAGACCGTAATGGTCCTCAGAGTTGTCCGTTATCTTAGAGATGTAAGGGTGTGCTATCTCCTGCTTGGTTGGTGGTAGCTCTCTTTTACAGCCTTCAATCAAGAGATTGGGGGCAAACCAAGAAATAAGGACAAACATGAATAAGAACATGACTCGTAAGGGTCTTGCTCTCGGAGCAGCAGCCGCTTTGGCTGTCTCTGGTCTTGTGGGATCACCGGCTTATGCCGCTACAACCCTGACCATTGCCCCTAGTGCTGGATCTGGATACACAACGTTGGCAGGATCAACGTTCTCGCTGGAAGTAGGAATACCTTCCACAATGCCGGCGGATTCCCACCCGTTCCTAAAATATCGAATCACCAACCCAACTCTTCAGCGGATAACTACTAATCTTGAGGGATTTAGCTCAACTGGAACTGAGATTACCAAGGCATACGGAACTGCAACAGACGCGGACGGCGACGCTACTGGAGTCAACGTTACTGATGATGACTTTGTTGCACAGGCTCAAGATCAGAGTACCGGATCCACTAACACCTCCGTAAAGGGAAAAACTAATGTTTTGAAGCTGACACAAGCTGACCACACCTACGCAACATCTGTTGGGGTCACCGCTTGGTTGGACACAAACAACAACAACACACTTGATGCGGGTGAGGATTTCTCACCAACTGAGACCGTGACGTTCGTGAAGGCCAGCTTGCAAACCGCTTCAGTCGCAATTGTTGCGCCTCTCGTGGGAGCAGCTTCCCTGAACGCTAACGTCACATTCTCAAATGCTGACATTAACGTGCGTCAAATCGATGCCGGAGATGTTTTGGTCCAGTTCGGAACGGTCTCCTCAGGATCCTTTACGGCCATTAACTCTTTCGCTGACGCAGCAAGCGGAGTTGGAACTACCACTAACGCCACTACGGTGACAACCAGAACATCAGTCAAGGCAAACAACGAAGGAAACTCCGTTGAATGGGACTCCGTGGATTCAGTCTACGAAGCGGAATTCACTCCTTCAAGTACAACTAATACGACCACCGTAGCTCCATTTACTGCAGTTGCTGCTACCGTCTACGGAGCGAAATTGTTCTTGGACCAAGGTGACAACGAAATCGCCGCAGGCGCTCTTGCGACAAGTGATCAGGAAGGCAGCACATCGACCACTACAACCGGAGCTTCGGCATCGGGATACAACGTCAAGTGGGATGTAACTGGATCAGCCAACGCAATCACGACCGCGGTGGGTTATGAAGCGCCTACCAACGTTCCTGTCGACTATAGCGACGACGAGGTTATGACCGCAAGCGTTCGAGCAACTGCAACCTCTGCATCCGACTTCACCTTCAAGGTGTTTGTTGGAACCGCTGTGACCACCACTGTTGGTATTAAGAGCGTTCCAGTTTCTGTAACAGTAAGCTCAACTAACCTGACTCTTGCTGACGCGGTAACTGCCAACGGTCTATCCGTTTACAACGGAAAAAGCCGAGCTATCTCTTTGACAACCGACTCATCTGGAATGGTCTCCATTGCAATTGTTGGAGGAAAAGCAGACGCTGATGACGAGCTTGACTTCCTCATCTCTGTAAACGGAACCGAGCCAGGAGCTAATAATAATAATAATGCCGACGGTAAAGTCACTTTTGCTGCTGCTGACTACGACATTCACGCCAAGAATGACCTTTCAGGAAATGGTGGAATCTCAATCGTCTCCGGTCAGACCTTCACCGTTGACTACGAAGTTCTTGACCAGTTCGGCCAGGCCCCAGCAAATGGTGCTTACCGTGTGGTTGCTGTAGACAAAGCATCAACCAATGCTGAAAGAACTACTGCTGCTGACTTCGCTATCTCAGCGCCAATTGTTGATGGCACTGCCTCGTTGGTAATCACCGATGACGGCGTTGGAACCGGCTCATACACCCTTCAGGCTGGATGGGCTACAACTGACGCTGCTATCTCAGCCAGCAACAACGACAGCGTTGACTTGACGGTCAAGGTTGGAACCGACGTAACGGCTTCAACAGTTGTTATGGCTGACTTGGTTTATGGTTCAGCTCAGCTGAATGACGCCAATGCTGACGGTGACTACTCTGATGCTGGAGATACTGACAAGCGAACTGGTCTGACTCTTGAGACCGAGACCTTCAGCCAGTACGTGGTTAACACTGCACTGCCTTCTGCATCAGCTCCGGACGTTACTTCAAACATTGGAGTAACACTTGCCGGTACCGTGAAGAACGCAGCAGGTGTTGCTGTTCCTTACGCTCCAGTAACCATCACAGCACCTAAGTTCATGATGGTAACCAACGGCAACTATGTGCTAGATGCGGTAACCGTGTATGCAGATTCGTTAGGTAAGTTCTCTGTTGTTGTTTACAGCCAGTCTGGTGGAGTCAACAACTTAGTTGTTACCTCTGGGGCTGCTTCGGCAACCACGCAGCTTACCTATGCAGGTGCAGTATCAGGCGCGGCAGCTAGCTTCACAATCACAACTCCAGGCGCTTCTGAGCCAGGTAGAACTGTGGATGTTGCTGTGAAGGTAGTTGACAAGAACGGAAACGGTGTTCAAGCGGCTTCGGTCACCCTGTCATCAACCGGTCCTGGTTACCTAATCAACACAACTGGAACGACCTTGAGCGACGGTACCTTTGTCACCAAGCTTCTACTGGGAGCTAATGACAGCGGAACTGCAGTCATCAAGGCTGTTATGACTATTGATGCCGTTCAGGTAATCAAGACCTCATCCATCGTGGTTGGAGTTGGCGCTGTTGCATCTTCAGACCAGAAGGTAAACGCTGGTTCATTCAAGGGCTATGTAGCACTTTATGCAAAGGGCTACGAGGGCAAGAGAATGAGCGCCAAGGTTGGAAACGACTGGGTAATTGTTCCAGTCATTCCAGCTGCAACTAACGGCCTCTTCCGTGCGGTTGAGTTCGTAGGCGCAGGTGTGGAGATCTCAGTACGTATCTACATTGACCGTGTACTACTTGCCACAATCCCACTACTAACCAAGTAGTAACCGACTATCTGGTTAGTCAATAACCACTAGTTCAATAACCACTAATCCCCCTGCCTTTGGGCAGGGGGATTAGTCCTTTAATGACTGTTCGGACAGGGTTTGAGATCGACCGCCTTGTGCCGGCACAGAGAGCGCTAAGTTTTAGCTATTAAGTTCTGGGAGTTAGGTAAGCATGAAGAAGCTAATTATTGGGGTTCTGTCAGTTGCTGTTTTGGCATTTGGTGTTGTGCCGGCGCAGGCGGCCACCAAATACGTGGCTAGCCAGAAGATGCTTGCAAGTTTTAGTTCCAGTGCTACCGGTCTAACGACTCTTCAGAGATCTCAAGTCGAGCAAGCGGTGGAGGCTAATGCCTATGCAGAGAAGTTCATCTGCACCGGCATTCGGTACTACGAGCAGGCTATGAGCGTGAACATTACCGTTCGGAAGCGTGCTAAGGCAGCTTGCGACTACGCCAAAGAACTAAACCCAGAACTGTCGACTTGGTACCAGACCAAGCCGACAACGGCAAGAAGCTATGCGGGCAAAGTGTTGCTGACTATTAGGACCGATGCTGAACTAGCTGACCTGCTGCCTCCGGGTTATGTTGAGACTGAGGCTATCGACTGGGAGATAAACCCAAACTACAAAGTCGGTAAGGCTTGTGGCGGCGGCTTTGGTTGGCAGGTGCTGGGAATGGATACTAACGGCACCCCAGCGTATTTGAAGTGCTCAAACCCCGATGGTGGGGTGTTTAGGATCGACACTAAGATGGTGAAGTTTGACCCCGGCACCAAGAAACCTCTTGTTCCTTTAAAGGTCCCCGCAAAGACCTTGTTTGGTTACTCACCTAATTTGTATATTTTGCCGCAGCTAACTGAAGCATTGCCTGTGGCTACCTTGAGCACTGGGGCTTTTGATGATTATGCCCAGTGCAAGGTTGCTGAGGTGAGTGATGGCTCACCGGATAAGTCTTTCGGGTTCCCATTGCCTGCGCTTCGGGCGAACCTGAGTGACGATTTCAAGATCTTGGTGATTCCGGTTCAGTTCACAGACCACAAGACCAGTAATCGGCCAGCCGATGACATGGCAGATGTTGTTTCTGCAATGAGTAACTTTTATAAGCGGGCGGC
>Ga0208646_1000611_pt1 | contig 21831 bp, 34 predicted proteins | sample AntAceMetag02UK8_FD_184762 | JGI IMG/M metagenome (GOLD analysis project Ga0208646, IMG submission 184762) | Saline lake microbial communities from Ace Lake, Antarctica - Antarctic Ace Lake Metagenome 02UK8 (SPAdes) (version 2) | ecosystem: Environmental > Aquatic > Non-marine Saline and... | reverse complement strand
TTCCAATAACTCGAATATGGTTTCTTCTGTCCTTATATAAGGACAGAATTCAAGGCCGTGTATTTTGTTATATATCATTTAGTTTATTCATTTTTTCCTTAGTCATATCAAGGAGTTTATATTTATTTTTTAATCCAATCGTCCAGTTAGCATGATGTGTATATATGGGTTGTGTGAGTTCAAAGTCTGCACCCATCCATTGTTGTGCTCCAGTTGCCATTGCTACTGTAAAGAACTTATTCGATAACAATCCCCACTTAATTTGGTACTTGTGTATAATATGATTGATAACTTGTTGATCATCAACCTTCTGATTCATAACGTTCTTCAGTACATCTCGAACGTGCTTGAAAAAGTTGAGTACTGTATCTGATTGCTTACACACAAAGAACCCAGCACATATACAAGTAACGTCACTTTGGAATTTGATATCAAAGTCGCCAAGTTCAGTTGTGATTTCAGTTGAGAAGTCTGAGAAGAATTGTATATCACAATCAGCAAACACCAATAGTTCGTTATCATTTACATCGATATTGTTTATGATATGATTTATCTTTTCCAACATGGCATTTGAAAATCCATCTGATCCATAATCACCAGACACACATATTTGCTCAATCTTATTGAGTATAAGTTCAAATGATTGTGTTAGATATTTGTTATAAGAGTCTAAGAAATAGTTTGTATACATTTCTTCGTGACTGTCTGAATAGAATGTTAATAGTTTCATACTTGTTGTTTATTTTTTTACCAATAGCAACCGTTTTCAAACATTTTATAATTGGCTGGTCGCTCACCACCATCAGCTTCTGTCCAATGTTCATTATATAATGCTTGAACTTGTTGGTTACTATTCCATCTCGAACCCTTTATGCCAAAGAGTAATTGAAGTCCTCCACCGATATAGATGGCTGAACGGTTCATTTCGGTTTTAATAAAATCAACCAGTGGAAGTCCATAACTACCACACCCAAGTAGAGCTATATCAAAATCCACACTTCGTATCTCATCCTTCATATAGTCAAGACTTTCTTTCCAATTCTCATGTGGTCCAACACCACCGATAGATTGAATAGATTGTATCACTGTTAAATCAAACTCAGGTAGTATGTTACTATCCGGGTATATCAACTCACGTTTCTTATACTGTGATACTATACTATCTTTGAACGGGTGTATAACCAATACCTTCTTACCCTTAAGTGATTGGCTCCACGGGTCTTCAAAATAAAACGGTTCGATGCCTCGATTACTTATCTTTATAGAATTTGGTGTGTATTTCTCAAAGAGATAATCTTGTGCATCATTTATCAATGAGTGATCCCACCGAACAGTAAAGTCAGATGATTCCAATGCTGATGAGTATAACTCAGCATATTCAGGAATACCACCATCACCATAAAACCCAGCAATGCCTCTCAACATACCTTCAACTTGTTGTGGTAATTTCCCAAATTTATCCAGGTAGAATGTTGATAGTGTTTCACCACCGATACCAACTCGTGTTACAGAGAACACTTCATCATTATCAATCTTGTTTTTTATCAGTGAGTTACCCTCTTCATTACTTCGTACCATTCGTTTCTTTTATTTTTTTATCCCTCGTATAAGCCACCGCTTGGCCCAGACTCTGTGGATTACATAGAACATTTTCGGATATCTCATCCATCGTATCATTTGTTTCAACAAACATATAATTACCCATTAGTGTTTCGTTTTGAGTATATGTTCGGTGGTTTGATGTGTGTAGGTGAAATGTTTTTATCAACTTAGCCGGATTAGTTGTTTTTAATCCAGAGTTGTTGGCATCGAAGGCAATTCGATTATCACAACCAGGCTTACCCATAAGGTAATCGGAATCTTTGAATTCAAATGGACTTAGATAAATCCAGCAGTCTTGTGAGTATGACCAATCCCAGAGTTGTGCTCGACCATCAGGTAGTATATCCCACCGTGATAGAGCCAAGAACTTACCATCTAAATTTTCTTTCGTAATGTGTGATAATGTTCCATCAAATATTATATCAGCATTCGATATAATACATATTTCATCACGGTGGTTTTCATTACAGTAATCAAATATGTATTTGTAAGTTGGTCTTTTATCAAGATGCTTCATTACAATTTTATCCGAAGTAATAATTAGTTCGGAGTTGTCCGAGTTGAGAAGAACAATCGTATTGATATGTTCATTCTCAATGTTCATTCTCAAACATTTCTCGTACTCCTTCTGCCTATCCTTGTTATCTGATAAAAAATATTCGGTTAGTAATATCATCCATTGGCTTTTCTTTTTTTGGTAACACGTACTTTCATCTCTTCTTTCATCTTAAATTATTAAACATTGAGTGTATTTTTTATTTGTTCATAAATATCCTCCTTACTTTGTAGATAATTAAATCTTATTAGTTTAATGTTGTTGATGTGACACCATGTATTTTTAATACCATCTCTTAATTTCGTGTCTATGAACCCATCCAGACCACCAAATATGGATACTGGTTTGAAATGTTGTATTCCATCAAATTCAATACATAGGTTTCTGGAAGGAATGTAAAAATCAAATCTGAGTTTGGATTTATTTTTACAGTCTTTCAAGATTTTGTTAAATATAAATAATATTTTATATTCATTTAATATATCATGTATGAGTATTTCCCCATAAGACATTTTGGACCGTTTATCAATTCCTAAAAAATCATACCAATCCACCCACCCATTATTCTTATATGTCCTCTCTGGTTTTTTGGGAATATTATTGGGTATTTCCATAAGATCCAAATCACGCCACTGTTTTGTATTTTTAAAATTTAGATTACGTGCCCATTTCTGAGATTCTTCATAAGTCTTATATTTGTTATCATTACAGTATATATTATCAGATTGTAAAAAATCAATCCAACTTATCCAATTTTTATATACCGAAGGTGGGCTATATGGTATTCTTATATCCAATTTAATAACATCCGAGATCCTGTTAGTGTAATCACTTTTACTTTTGAAATTATACTTTTGTATGACGGATTTACATTCCTCATATTTATAATATAATTTCATTTTTTTATAAACTCTCCCTCTAATAATTATTGACCATCCCTCCCATATATTGTCTGTGTAAAAAGTTGATGGGTTGGATGGTAAATATTTACCATTGTATAGATTATTTACTTTTCTACTAATGAAGTATTCCTCTCGTGTTGAAAGATTATTCTCTTTTATGTATTTTTTCAGTTCTGTATATGATATAAAATTCCCCTTATACCTTCTTCTTTTATTGCCCGACATACCCCACACAGTTTTCAATTTACTGTATATATTGGGGTATGTCGGTTCCCTTAGTTACCTTTTATTTTTCTATTCTGTTTGGATTTTGTTAAAATGATTTTTGATTTTTCGGAATTATAATCCAATTTTAACTTAATGATATTCTTATCCTTCTTAGGATTTTTGATGATGTAATCTGTTACCTCATCATCAACATATTTCTGTATAGCTCTTTTGAGCGGTCTAGCACCATACTCTTTACTATATCCAACATCTACCAGATGTGATTTCATATTATCGGTCAATTGTATATCATATCCGATTACATTAGCTCTATTTATTGTCTTGTTTAGTTCTATTTCTACAATTTTCAATATATCTGTTTTTTTGAGATCATTGAAATAAATTATATCATCTAGTCTATTTACAAACTCTGGTGGGAATTTATTTTTGAGCTCTTTACCTAATGTTGATTTCATATTATCATCAAGTGAATCCTCATTATATTTGGTGTTGAATCCAATGCCATTTCCGAAGTCCCTAAGCTTTTTGGTACCAACGTTTGATGTCATTAATATAACTACATTTTTAAAACTAACTTTACGGCCATGTGAATCAGTCATATGGCCATCATCAAAAACTTGTAGGAAAAGGTTAAAAATATCGGTGTGTGCTTTTTCGATTTCATCCAATAGTATAACTGAATATGGTTTTGTTCTCACTTTATCGAGAAAACTACCATCATCATACCCAACATAACCGGGTGCTGCTCCTTGTATTCTTGTGATGGAAATTTTTTCCATAAATTCGGACATATCCAGTCTCAATAGAGAATCCTCCGAATCGAACATATACCTTGCTAATTGTTTAGCTAATTCTGTTTTACCAACCCCACTATTACCAATTAATATACCTGTGAAAATTGGTTTGTTTGGGTCTTTAAGACCAACACGGCTTCTCTGAATAGCCTTCACGACTTTCTGAACAGCTTCATCTTGTCCGATAACTGTACCAACCAATGCTTCTTGCATTGTTGCTAGTTTTTCATTTTCATCAGCATTAACCTTATTCAGAGGAATTCCACTCATTACTGATACCACTTCAGATACATCACTTTCTTCAACTGGTTGTCTAAGATGTTCTGATATCTCATGCCATTTGTCTTTCTCAACATCTAATTGTGTTTGAAATTGTTTCTCAACATCCCGTAGCGTTGCTGCCTCTTCGTATTTCTGACTCTTTATAACATTAGTCTTTTTCTCTCTAATATCAATTATCTTTTTTTCGAGTTCAATTATTTCTTTTGGTACAACGATGGTTGAGATATGAACTCTAGCACCAACCTCATCTAATGCATCAATTGCCTTATCTGGTAAGAAACGGTCTGGAATATATCTATTTGTTAATTCAACACAAGCTTTGATTGATTCGTCCGAGTAAGTTACTTGGTGATGCTTCTCATATTTGTCTTTGATATTGTGAAGAATTTCAATAGTTTCTTCTGGTGTTGCAGCCTCAACCATAACTTTTTGGAATCTACGAGCGAGTGCTCCATCTTTCTCGATGTGCTTTCGATACTCATCAAGAGTGGTAGCTCCTATGATTTGAATCTCACCACGAGCAAGTGCTGGCTTTAACATGTTGGATGCATCTAGTGATCCTGATGAACCACCAGCTCCCACCATCGTATGGATTTCATCGATGAATAGAATAACGTCAGGGTTTTGTTCAACCTCATTCATTAAAGCTTTAACACGTTCTTCGAACTGTCCTCTGTATTTAGTACCAGCGACCATTGCTGCTAAGTCTAACATTACAACTCTCTTATCAAATAGAATCCGAGAACACTTCCGTTCGATAATTCTAAGAGCCAATCCCTCAGCAATTGAAGATTTGCCGGTATTGTGTGAGTGTATACCATTTGAAATATAAGAGTGTTGTGTACTCATAACTTCCAAATCATATGTATCACCTAATCCAATAAATGTTATCGACTTAACTTTAAATACACCATCTGTTGTTTCAACATAATCTTCATTGGTTATGTTTCCAAGTCTGATCCAAAAGTTGTTATCGAGTATTTCAATATTTTCATTTACTTCACTATCAGTTTGATTTTCGGTATTTAAGATTACTAGATGGTCACTAGACCCTTTGAGTTTAAATCCATTTTCCAACTCTACCTCATATATTGATTTATTACTCTTTTTATACACATCACCAATGTTTTCAAATCCACCCGGTGTGAGTATTGAGAATTCACCATCCTCACAGTTCACATAATCATATAAATCTCTTATACGTATGGAAATTTCATCTCCAATTTTCATGTTATTTATTTCAGTTCCCATAATTTCTTTTTCGTAAATTATCATATTGTTCTTTTATTTTACTTATTATTAATTTGTAGTCATTCTCATATATGAAGTTTAAATTATTATCAACACATATTTGTTTTTTCAACACATATCTATCGGTATAGTCTTTACATATTTTGGTATTATGTTTATGCATATAATCACTCTTAAGAAAACCCATATATTCTACATAGACATCTATATCCTTTATATAAAAGTCACATACAAATTTACTATTTGGGTATTTCTTCTCATATGTGTAATTAATACTTAGTTTATTTAATTGTTTTGATATGAAATATTCACCATTACTTCTACAGATATGTCCATTGTAATATCTTATATTACCAAACCTAGTCGGTATTATACCATATTTTTTAATTATTTTAACTTTTAGTTCATTTTGTGTAATTAGGAAAAATTCCTGTAATATTTTAGAATTAAAAATATAAGATACTTCGGATAACGAATATATATTTTTATTTTGATAAATATAGTCTATGAATTTATCTATATTATTATTACTATACTCAATTGCATCACTTATAAATTCATTGTTTTTATAAAAGTTTCTATAAATACAACTATTTATATCTAAAATTTTCAAAGAGGAACTATCTTTCTCTGGGTAATTTTCCTTTTCATATGATTTATTTAATGACTCTATCCATTTTTGTTGTCTGTTTTTCCAGATTTTCACACCATTGATTTTGCCATGTTTATTTATACAGATTTCTTTACTAAAAGTTTTTTGTCTCTCTCTCAATTTAAGTTTTGACTCTTCGTATGTGAATCCTTTTTTTATGTAATATTCCAAATGTGTGTTTTTTGTTGAGCACCATTCGGTGTAATTTTTTCCCTTCATTTCTTTAGATTTCTTAGAAGAAATGAGAGCTCTCTTTTTTTGCTCTTTACTTATTTTCAACACACTTTCTTCTTCTGTCCATCCCCTAGAAGTCCAATATTTAGAATTTAAAATAGTTTTATTATAGAATAAATTTTTAATATCATCTCTAAGTTTTTTAATACCACATACATATACATTATTTTTGTAATAATTATTTATTTCTGTGTTATTAATCAAATACCCACTTTTTATGTTTCGTATTAATGATATTACCCACTTTTCAAAATCCACAAATATATCAAATTGTAAATTATCCGATCCTTTAATATTTACTAACATATAATAATCTATAATTTTGGTCAGGTAATTACCAAGACCTGATATACTATATATTAATTATCTCATGTCCGTTTTCATCAGATATCTTTTTAATTGTTATTATGGTATTACCATCAACACACCCTGGCTCACCAATCAATACTGGGTTATTCTTTTTTCTTCTAGATAAAATGGTTGATACTCTTTCAATTTCTTTTTCTCGACCAACAATTGGATCGAGCTTTCCTTCGATTGCCATATTTGTTAAATCTCGTGAGAAATTATCTAGTACCGGAGTTTTTGAATTTTTGAAGTTCTTACTTTTTCCTTTACTATCACCACTATATTGGTTATCGTCAAATTCATCATCTCCATCAACAGCATTGGTGATAGTGTGCTGTTTCTTATTATATTTTTCGTTATTATCCATGTTAAATTATATTTGCTTATTGTTATTGTTAGTTTTTATATTATTTTCTTCTTTTGAAGTTGATAGAATATCCAAAATTATATCATTTCTATGTTCTTTTAATGGTTTGGATCCATTGTAGTCAGGTTTTATATCCATCATTATAAAACCTTTATCTATATCAAAAAATGTTATTATACAACGATAAAAAGTTCCAAGTGGATAACGTATATCAAATTTATATTCGTTGGAATTACTAATCTGTCTATCGAATCTCTTTACTAAAAACTCCTCATCTACTTTATTACGGTCAAATTTTACATGTATTGATGTGTGTGGTAAAAATCCATTCTCGGCAAGTTGTTCTTTAACTTCAATAGTTTCATATAGAAATCCTTTACCATCTATTAATAAATTTTTCAAGCTAGTCTGTAATTTTTTAAGAATCCTCTAAGAAAAACATTCTTATCACCACCCAACATATCTCTCCATTCTTTAGCCATTTTCAACTCATCTAGTTTATCAGAGGTTTTGAAATCTTCATACTTGAAATTACCATATGAATTTTTAGCTTCTGTAATAAAATCCTTTGACCCATTCTTATATACATACTTTACAAATGTAGGAAATTTTTCTTCATTAAACACTCTTTCGTCAACAATAAAAACAACAGCAGTTAATTGGTCACCCAAATCGGGCTCATAAAATTCAGCCAACTCGACACTATTTTTCTTGAGTTCATCTAATCCTGTATTCATTGATCCAGGATGTGTTACACTCTTATTAGTAGTTCCACCATTGAGTACTATTACCGTCTGCCATTTATCGGCCCACTCATCATAATTTTTTTCCATTTCCAAAATCCTATCAGAGTTTGGATATTTCTTAATTAGTTTCTTGACTAACTGGCCATATCTAACTAATCCATGAGAAAACTGTATACCACTTTGTATTCCAGTCAGTTGGTATGGAGTCATACCATACATTCTTAATTCTAATTCTTCTTTCATAAATTAATTTAATTTTTCAGCTAGACTCAGGTTGGAAAAATCTCTTTGGCCAGTTACCTCAGTTATCATTTCATCGGAGATGTGTTCCGGGATTTCAAATTCATATTCTTTGTTGGGCATCTCAAGTTCAACCATAACAAGGTCAAATTCCATATATTGATCCACTTCCCATTTATCAACACCATTCATATAGATATGTCGTTTCTTATGAATGTAATAAGATTTATCTGATTCACCACACTTTTCTACAAAATCATTATACACATTTGGTGATATATGATTCTCATTCTCTTCGTAAGTCATTTCATCAACAACGCTCTTGATAGTTTTTATAAAATCGAATGATTTATCACCATATGTTATTTTTCGAACTCGTTCGTAAATACCATCAACTTCCATGTACCATTGTTTGATATCCAAGACATCATTTGCTGGTTCAATTGGTAATCTTTTGAGTAACCACTTTCTTTCTATTTCTAACATATTAGTAATATACGGATTTTAATTGAAAGTTTAATATATAACATGTGAAATACTTAAAAAATTTTAATGAGAACATCGAAAGTATTGATGATAAAATAAGTTCGTATTATAAACAAGATAAATACGATGAATTACAAAAGAGGTATTTTACCTTGGATGTATGAGGGTGATCCGGTTGAGTGGAGTATTGATGTTGAAATAGATGATTGGGTAAATGATGATAATGTGAATATATTGATAGATGATTATTCAAAACGTGATTCTGATGATTATAATTATGGGATGGTACCCACCGATTTAATTATCGAGAAATTAAAACCAATAATTATAGAAATTGGTTATGATTCATTCGAAGAATGGAGAGAAGCTTATCAAAGTACAAATGATGCTGATCACGGTGATTCTCGTTTTCCTATTCTCGTAGGTTGTGAAGATGAGTATATACATGATGGGTGGCATAGATTTAATTATTACCTACATATAGGATTGACAGAAATTCCAGTTATTGAAGTATGAGATTTTTAAAAACATTTGAAAGTTCTACTAAACTAGAATTCACACAGGGTAATAGTATAGATGATAGAATATATTACTTTTCGACCAAGGCTTATGATTATCGTGTAATTGTTTATGCTAATCGTGATGGTAATCCACCATCATTTGGATTCAAGGCTAAGAGGAGTGGTTCTAGTGATTTCAATTATGACCAGTCAATAGTAACGAATGATAATCTTTACCAGATTATGAAAACTATACTGGATGTCATTGAATTCGATAGAAAGAAATATAAAGTGAAGTCTTATACAATAAGTAGTTATTCTAATAAGAAAGGATTACAACGTATGCAGTTCTATAAGAGGGTTTTGAGTAGAAGTGGATGGATTGTTGAGCCAACTGAGTATCCAACGTATTTCACAATTAGTAAGAAGAAATAATTATGTATCGAGAAGACTAACTAAATTATATACTCTGTTCCTTGCTTTATTTGATGTATCAAAATGTTCTGATCCATTTGGACCTCTATCCATATCATATGAGGAATAATCGGAACGACCTGGACTCCAACAACCCACATTATCATGTTCTAACACATTTATATCAGAACGGGTTTCGTTCCAAAGTATATCATATCCATTATAATTTGGCATGTGTGTTCCAGCACCTTCAATTTTACTATGTGTTAAAATGTTATCATTCTTAATGAATAATAACCCCTCTTCTCTAAACGCCTTGGTCATAATATCAATTTCTACAACATCAGTATTTACTTCCTTGTAACTACGTTGTATTTTATCAATATCTTTCAGTGCCACACAAATTCGGTATGGAATATCTTTTAAAAATCCCCCATGTAAATAATTTTTCACATCTGGGAATAGAAATATATAATCATGTTCGATTTGATTATCATACAAAAGTACATCCGATATTTTATAGATAACATCCATTATTCTAAAATGTCTTTTAATTTTTCACCTCTAACGAATCTTTCACAGTCAGTTAGTGGGTGTATAGTATAGTAATCTGAAAAATATTTTAATATCTTATTCATTTAGCTAATATACGAAATTTATATATACTACATGATTAAAAAATTTGAGGGGTATGATGTAGATTCTGGTAAAGGTGTAGTTGATGAATCATTATTAACTATTGAAGAAAAAGGTGTTAAGTTATGGCATTATTCTAATGTTGATATTAAAGACAGTCATATCAAACCAGGTCTTACACAACAGATGCACTCTCGTAGTGAATTTAAAGCGTGGGGTAAATCAAGAGCTTTCTTCTACACACATCCGGGTGGGTATAAAGGTGATAGTATTGGTATGAATCATAAATTCACATATATATGTCACATACCCTATGCTGAAATTTATGATAAAAGTTTGAACAAGGATGGGTTTGAACCAAATGAGGGTAATCATTTATTAAACTCTTATTATGATTTTACGAAATATGGTGGATATACTGCTTGGTCTTATAATCTATATGGTGATGTGAATAACCCTATTGTGGTTTCATTCATACCAGTTGAGATATCAGAATCTTATACAACGAGTGAGGGAGGTCTTAAAATTGAAAGGGATGAAGTAATTGATGATTATAAAATTGGAACTATAACATATAAAGAATTAGGTGATCGTGCAGAAAAAAAGTGGGATATTTATCAGAATGGTGGTTATTTAAAAACACTCACAAATACATATCTAAAAAGTGGTGGTGAGAGAAAAAATGGATTCGGTGGTAGTACTTACTTACACGATAAAGTTGAATTATTACCAGAGTTTAAAGATGATTATCTTTAATACTTTTTGAGTGTTGGTATAACATATAACCAATCTTCCCAGGTCATATTACCTTTTCGTTGATTACATTCATAGCAACAAACAGCTAGATTAGAATAATCATAACGATTACCATCTTTTTGATTGTGTAGTTCATGATCACAAGTTGCTCCATCTTCTGTCCGGAAACGTATTCCAGAGTTCATATGATATATTTTTAATGTTCCTTTATTACAATACTCACATCTAAGTGTGCCTTTCTTCTGTTCGTCTTCCAGAAACTGTTCGTTACTGAAAGTCGCCTTGTATATTTACGACCTGTGCATGTATAACAAGTTATCTTATTTGACTTATTCAGAAGGTTGAACTGTTCCTTTTCTAATATTATCGCATACAAAAACACTTTATACTTAGTATAGTTCTTCTATTTTTTCGTTGTGATCCAATATAGAGGAAAGTATCACTGAAGTCTGTGAAACGTTGTTCTAGTTTTAATTTGTATTGCATGTGAAAGTGGATACTTTCTTCTATATATTAAAGTATCCACTTTCACTATATCCTTACCAATTAAGTAACGGAATATCTCACTCCATATAATGATTGTATTTCCGATATTTTATCCAATTGCTCCCAAGGCATTGTATCATTACCATAGTGTCCATATTTAGCGGTGTTTTTATAAATTGGTTTTGTTAGGTCAAAGTAATCTATTATTTCTTGTGGAGTCATTGGGAATATTTTTTTAACAATATCATATAATTTTTCATCATCACATTCATTAAATGTATCAATATTTAATGAGGCTGGTTCAGCAACTCCAATCATATAAGCAATTTCCACTTTACACTTATTAGCAATACCAGAAGATACAATATTCTTGGCTATATGCCGACATAAGTAGGCTCCGGATCTATCAATCTTACTAGGATCTTTAGAGCTTAGGCTCCCACCACCAACTGGACAGTAAGGTCCGTATTGATCAGCTACTATCTTTCTCCCAGTCATTCCACAGTCCGAAACTGGGCCTCCGATGTTCCACTGACCTGCCGGGTTGATGTGTATTTTGGTATCATCATCAATCATACTGAAAATACTATCATGTAGTTCCATTTTGTTCTCCGAGATGAATAGTGTTAGTATTCTACGAACACTCTCAACATCTAGTATCGTGCTGTGCATAGTAGAGACTAGAATACTATCAATTCTATTACCGTTATCTGTTTCTTCAACAGTAACTTGTGTTTTGATATCAGGTCCGAGGTGTTTAATAGTACATACAAAATCTACCAATTTCTTGGAGATATGAATACCTAGAGGCATATAATTTGGAGTTTCGTTTGTGGCGTAACCAGTCATAAACCCTTGGTCACCTGCTGTTACGATATCACCAAGATCAACCGCTCGGTTGATTTCTGATGATTGTTCACCAACCAGGTTTATAATTGTTAGGTTTTTGTAATAGAATCCGTGTTCAGCATCTGTATAACCGATGTCTTTTACACATTCACGTACAACTTTGTTATAATCTATAGTAGTAGTTGATTTAACTTCACCACCAAGAACAACAGTATTATCTTTTACCATTGTCTCCACAGCCACTTTTGATTTTGGATCCTGTTCTAAGAATGCATCCAAAATTGAGTCTGATATAATATCACTCACTTTGTCTGGGTGTCCATAAGATACCGATTCACTTGTAATTAATCTTTTCATATTAAAATTCGTTTTAGTTACGTATTCTAATATTAAAGGATTAAAAAGTTTATTATTGAACCGAAATTTTAAGGATTTCGTATTGTTTTTTAGTTATGTTACTCTCTATGGTGAGTGTATAAACTCCCTCTCGTACAATTCTGAATAGTTCTTTCATGTTCTTTATTTTATGGTGTAACCATTAGGGTGATTGTAATCTTTTCGGGCCTTATTCCAATACTTACCACCAGACTTGTTTGTATTTGGCACCATCATCATAAAACCATCATCATACGATGATTTTAACAGCCTTTTTGATACTGGTGATTCTATGACATTACCATCTAAATCATAACAAGTGAATGTTGTTTTCTTACCGACAACCCTGGCTGTAAATGTGAATTTCTTTCTTTTCATTACTTTCTTTTTATTTATCATTTCGTTTTAAATATCTAAGTGGAACTTCTCTAAAGTCCGTTCCTTTGGTGGTTTCGATATACTATTCATAGATTTCAAGAAGTCTTTTGAGTTAAACATTACGGATAAGTCTTTTGGATTTTAAACCTTCGTAGTTCATTCTCATAGTGGAATAAATCTTCAGGAATGTTTTATCTTTTGTGTGTCCTCCATTACCCTCAAAGGTATTGGATTCAACTGAGAGTTTCCATTTCCAATACCGAGCAGTAACTTGATCAATAACTAATTTGAAAGATTCCTCTTTACATGTGAAAATAAATGTTTCGTTATTTGTTGTCATATTTTTGTTTGTTTAACGAATGTACGGATAAAGTTCCGACTGACCAACTATAATATTTTTCAAGACATTAAAAAATTAATATATAACATATGATACTTAAATATCAAGAATTCTTTGAAAAACTTGTACTCAGTAATTATGATGAGTATATGAAGTTGGTGGCTAAGGCTTATGATGATGCTGAGTCCTATGATAAATCTGAAATATATCGTTGGAAATCATTGAGTAATCACGCATATAAGATGTTTAAGAGGTTGAGTAGTAAGATTGATGTTGTATTTAGTACGATTGAAGAAGAGCATGATTCACATATTGAAATAGATGGTGTGGAGTATAAATTGATTACGATTGTTGATGATATTAATGGGCCTTACAAATCATATGAAGAAATGTTATATGATGTAAATACGAATAAAGTATTGAAGGTATCGATAGATTATTCGGATCATCCAGTATTTACAGTAGAAGATAATATTGTACTGAGAACTGTACACGATTATATTGTCCATATATTATCAGGAGTTGATTTCACTGGTAAGGGTGAAATTGCTGCATTTAATGCACATGCCAAAATGGCTCCGCCTGATGCAATCCCGGCAATATTCACCGAAGTTGTTGGTCAGGCATCTTACTTCATAACACATGGAAAATTCCCAGAACAAAAAATAGTTGTTCTAGATGGATTTGATTTTGATAAGGTCGGGTTTGTTGATGGGTATGATGTAGTGGGTAAGAAATTAAGAAAAACAGATGAAACATTTAAAAAAATATAAATTAGAGGTTCTAATACGTATAAATGAGGATGATCAATACTTGACATTGGATAATGGTGGTATTCCATTCATTCTAAATAATCGTAGTGATGTGTTCCAAGTATATAAAGACCATTTATCTTTCCCAGATGTTAAGAAGCATTTCGATGGAATAGATAAGAATTGATAGTTTCTGAGTCACACCTAACTGTAATATTATGACCATATATTTCTTCAGGAACAAATCGATTCTTATCTATTGACACGGAAATACCACTATCGTTTATATGACGGAACGTAAAACACACAAGTCTTTAGCTTGTGTGATGTAAGTGATAAAGGGGGTAACCATATAATAAGTATGGTAAAACATACATCGGCTGGGACAGTCGATTACAGACGCGGAGCAAAAATAAGACCTCATTGGCTAACCAAATTAATGGCAGTCCAATATTAAAAGGCATAAGCTATGAAACGTCCAAAAAGAAGGAATTTAATATATTCCCGAAACACATTAGTACAAATCCTAGTAAAAATAGTGATACAAACTTGAGTGTTATTAATTTTGTTTTGTAATTCATAGTGATAAATGTACGGATAATTATCTAGTCACCCAGTAATTCCATGATTTCCATCCAAGAAAAGCCAAAAAGTTTATAATTAACACTATGGTAATTGGGATAGGTGAGTTAATTACTGATGAAATACCTGATGGGATTAGAACAGCAATTACCCAGAAGAAAGTCATAACATTTACTGATTTCCGAGTAACGAACATTTCTAAAGAATCAGCTCGTTCTCTCCATAGTAATCTATTTAAAGCATTTGACATGTCTTTTCCAAAAGCTGGTTCGATATATGTTATACCATCCTTACCACCCACTTTAACCTCATAATCCCAATACCCTTCGTGTAATTTGGATTCACCTATGAGTTTACACTCGATAGCTCTTTTTCTGTCAAATTTTGCTAGTAACTTTTTCATTTTAATATCTAATAATTGATTTTGTTAGTGCAAATATATGTAAAAGTTTTGAATAATTGAAATTTAATATATAATAATTATGAATCACCTAATTAATTTTAAAGTATTTGAATCTAAATCTTATTTAGAATTAGCTGATTATGCTTGGTTATATTTACTTGTGTATCCATATGATGGTGTAATGTTTATATCGAAGTGGGTAGGTGATGGTCGTATGGGCAAAGGAACATCACCAGAAATTTCATTTAATAAATTCAATTTTATTAATATCGGAGATGAAACATATACTGTAAATGATATAAATATGGCTAAGAAAGTTCTAGATAAAGAATTTGGTGCCAAAACCTTTGAAGATTCTCTACGAAAGTCGAAATTATTACCTGCTCGTGAGAAATTTGATCACTTTTCTTATCCGATGAATAAAATACCATATGATATGTTCATGTACAAGAATCCGAAAATAGGTAAAGCATTTGATACAATAGAAGATAGATTTACTGATCATTGGAACTCACAGAGAAGTAGTAGTATATTATTGGATAAGTTTGCTAAGAGTCGAAGGATTTCAGAGTATAATTTCAAAAATTATTTCAAAAATTTTCCGGACGAACCGAAAACATTTAAAATATATAGGGGTATTAAAAGTGAATATGATCCATATCGTGGTGAGGGAGGATATTCTTGTTGGACAACAGATAAGGATCAGGGTATTCGGTTTGCCAAACACATTTTCACTGGTCAGTTACAATTAAGTCCAAAATACTCGGATAAATCAATATTATTATCAACGGAGGTTTCACTAGAAGATGTTTCAATTTTCATCGGTGGAACTGAAAGTGAGGTTGTTGTTAGAAATCCAGTTAGTAATGTTACGGTGGAGAAATTGGATACAGGTAAGGTTAGTCAGTAAGTAATTTGTTTTGAATATTTATACATCTCATTCTAATAAATTTTTCAATGTAGTATCTCGTGAATCTTTAAGCACTAATTTTAAAAGTGAATCAACATCATCGTGTAATCCTATCGTATACATGATACCAGTTTTTGTATCTAATATATTTCTAGTAATCTCAAGTGTGTTAGTATCAATAGAGTGTTCGGAAAAATAAAATCTATCTGGTAAATTTACCATAATGTGATAGCCATTATGATGTAAAAGAGTGTGAAAGCACTATAAGTTTCTTTATCAGATTCTTTCTCATTCTTGTTCCTTTCTTTATAATCAATACCATTCGATTGCTTTATTTTAGCTTCGAGGTATTCTGATACTATAATCAGAAGTGGAGCTAATATCATCCAAAGTACCCAGTCAATATGTTGCATTTTAGTTTAGTATTTTTTTAAGGTTAATATCTCTTAATTCTTGTGTTGAATAGAAATTTAGAGATGATGTATCTATTAATACGCCTTTATCACATAATATTATATATCTATATACCGAACCATCACTCGTTTTTATGGAATCGGTAATATTATAACTCTTACCTATTGTCAAGTGTATAGTATTTCGTTTAGATGTTATTCTTTTAGTCATTCAATATTTTTTTAATTTTCTCACCTCTCAATATAGGCATCCCCTCATACCAATCATCATCATCGTCTTCTATTTCATTATTAATAATATCTTCTGTTAGTATATCTATATCACCCAAACCAAATGAAATGTATGGTTCTGGGTTCTTGATAATGTAGTGACCCTCATCTGATTTGTGTACTTCCAATATACCCTCGATGAGTGTATATGTTTTCGAGGCTTCTTTAAGGTCTTCGTGTATTTCTTTATAGTGATTATCCAAAATTAAAAGTTTATATGACGGAACGTAAAACACACAAGTCTTTAGTTTGTGTGTAGTTCATACCTAATATCTCATCATTTGTCAATTCGACATCGATAGATATTACTATTTTGGTTTTACTGTCATTGCCCATTTGTTTCCTTGTAATTTTGGTAAGTGTTCTGGAACACCTAATTCAGAAAGAAGTTCAGCAAATTTAAGCATTACAATTTCGCCTTGTTCCTTATTTTGATTCTGTCTCCCTCTCATTTGAAGGTTACATTTAACTTTATGTCCTTTAGCCAAGAACTCATTAGCTTTTCGTGATTTGACTTCGAGGTCATGATCAGCAATAACGATGGAGAGTTTTATCTCTTTCAATTCAGTCTTCTTCTGATTCTTCTTAGCTTGTTTATCTCGTTGCTTATTGTCATAGATGAATTTAGAATATTCCTCAATCTTAACAACTGGTGGTTTAGCACCCTCATTTATTAAAATAAGGTCTTTACCTTCATCTCGTGCCAATTGTAAAGCATCTAAGCTTGACAATACAACACCTTTATGGTCACCGATAACACGCACTTCGGGAAATCTAACTTGTCCATTTATTCTATGCTCATTTCTATTAATTGTACCCATTTATTATTTTGTTTAGTTTATTATTTCGTTTTTCTTGTTTTGTTTTATGAAACCACCAAGTTTCTTCATATGCTCTTCTCATTTCCCTCCAACTGGGCTTCGAATTCCAAACACCATATATCATGATATAATTAGACCACTGTATATGACTCTGTAATAATGATGGTTGTTCACCCATCATAGTTTCATATTCTCTACCAACATTATTAATTAATTTGAAGGATGTTGTATATTCCCATGTTCTCCTAAAATCAAAACACTCATATTCGATAGTTTGATCACACGGTAACGTATTCAGATACACAGACATTTTTGGATAATATACGTGATAATTACTTGTTATATTCTCATATAAGAATATCTGACCCGGTGTGTGTAAGTTTTCATTGAGTGTTTTATCGAAATCCATGTAATTCCATTTATCAAAATGCTCTTCAAATTCAAGATTACTTTTACTAACATCTACATATCGATCCCATTTGGTATATTCATCTTGTATTCTCCGTTCATTTTCTGTCATTGTTTTCAAAATATTTATGTGATCTATAACCACCAAGACCTATGGTATCAAACTCATCAATACCAACCTCTTTAACAACACCTATCATTTTAAGTGCTGTATTTATAGGACGATTAAATTCGAACTCATCTGTTTCGTGATAAATTACTTTACCATTTTCATATACCTTAGCGGTTTGATTACCAATACCACCAAAATAATCAGTGGTTATAAAAACGACAGTTCGATTTTTCAAAAATTCTTTTTCGTCTGAAAAATCTGTAACAGCAACAACATCACCACCTAACTCAATATACTTCAACTTCAAATCTATTCCATCACCAGTACCAACAAGTTTTTCTAACTTATCTCTACGTAGTTGGTCTTTTTTAATTATATGTATTGATATGCAGTGTCCCATATTACAAATATATGGATTATATAGATACCCAACAGAAAGTTTATATTTTTAGCTTGTTTTTATTCAATAATGACATCATATAATCCGGAATATCGTCATTATGCCAAACATCTTTTCCATTATCATCCTCATCATCTTCTATCATATCCATCATATCCTTCTCCATACGGATAACATACGTTTCTAAATCACCCTGTGATCTAGCTCTAACCTTCATCAAAGAAACACTTTGGTTATGGTCCAGGTTATATATATCGACTTTTATCATCGATTCAATTTCCAATTTCTTATCATATGAGCCAGTATCATTCTCTACGAATGTTTCTCTACCATTAAATACAAAACAATCATAATTATCATCTCGTTCCTTCTCTTCACTTGATCTACTAATTTTCTTATGCATCATTTTGAGTAATGCATTAACTCTCGATTTAGTTTCTGAACTCTTCCAATCTTCTAAATTAGATATATCTTCTTTACGTATCTTATTATACGAATCACCAATACCGCGTTCATCAAACATAGTTTTAATTTTTTCATCACCACTACGAGCAAGTGAATTGATGATGATATAGGTTTGTAATCTAACTTTTGAATCCGTTGATTTCAGATTATCGATAATAGCATCGAGTAAACTATCACTATCTTTTATACTATCACTATCAAGTTTGAAAAAGTCAGACAAAATACCAATATCGTTTGAGTCGATTACATCCACCAACTTATCAAATAGTATATTCTTATTCTCCTCACTCTTATTATAATATCGTAGTTTAGTATCTGCCCATAATTTGTGTATAACATCTTGATTTGTCACACCATGATACCACACATCATTATCTAGACATTCATAAATAAATTTATTAAATAGGTCGGTATAATCTTCGTTTCTAGAACAGATATTCACAATATCTCCAAAATTACCAGTCACTCCTGGGTTATTATTCAGTATGTATTTCTTTGCTTCATATGGAAGAAATTCAAATGTTTCCAATTTGTTACCACTAACATCAATTGAACCATTAACCCACCCGAATTTTATAGTTATCTCGTTCAAACCACGATTACTCAAATCGATACTGGAATTGGCCATAACTTCACCATTCCTCATTTCATATCTTATATTTAAATCATCTAATATATTCTCATTTATCTTACGTATGAACTTCATAAGTTATATATTAAAATAGGGTTACCTCTTTAAGTCGCACTGCATGTGATTTGTTCATAGGTGACAGGCTCATGGCAGGTCATTCGATTCAGTAGCTTTTCAAATATGGAATCCCTGAAATTCAACCTGTTGAACCTATAAAAATACTCATCAATGTATCTGTGCAGATATTCCCTGTTGCAATATGAATGCACTCCCCTGAGCCAGTTCTTGAAATTTCTGATCTGAATGTGCAGCATGGTGAAATTCCTGCCCTTGTCTGAAAGCCGCTGTTCCAATTTTGGGAATTGTTCTTTCAAAGGGCTGTATCCCGCCCAACCGTCCGTGACAACGCTTGCATCGTTTCGGATGTGAGTGTCAAAAATGGGTCTGAGCGATTCTGAACTGTAGTCCTCTATCTGTTTGGCATAGCCCCTGCCGGGCTTCCCGTCCCTGTATTCCAAGGCTATGACCACCCTGACCTTTCCCTTTGAAGGACTTCTTCCAGGCTCTCCTTTTTTGGGTGTCCCTATCTCAAATTCATCAACATGCACCTCTTTTTCCAAAGGAAATCTTTCACTGCTTTTCATGTTCACCTGCACCTTTTGCCTGAAATACCAGGCGGTCGTTTGCTTGATCCCGTACTTTTCGGCAAGCCAGATGCTGTTGGCGCCTTTCTTAGAGGTCACAATATCAAAGGTCATCTCAAAAGCCTTGTCAATTCCGAACTTGAGCTTATGGAACATTGAGTGTGCGGTCGGAGATTCATCATATCCGCATTTTGTGCAGCGTCTATTGTACTCCTTCTTTCCATTGGCATGTTTGCCGTGCCCACACTTGCGGCACGAATATCCTCCTGCCCATTTTTGGTCTGACAGATATTGCATGCATTGGTCCGGAGTGCCGAAATGATCCCTGAATTCCTCACGCGTAAGTCCTTTATTTATCTTCATGATGTTTTTTTTTACAAACATCCAATGCCAAACCGTAACCTATCTACGGTCTGCGATTTAAAGGGGTAACCCTATATTAAAAATAATACTTATATTTCTTAGATAAAAATAAACATCGGTGATAAAAATCGTTAAACTACTTCAACAGTTTCTTAATAGTTTTATCTCTCTTATCTTTTTAGATTTCATTAAGCCAAAATTAATTCTTGAAGTGTATATAACCAACCTGTTCCTAGAAATTTATCATTTTTTTCTAATACTACAACACCTTTTCCTTCTACAATTTCTACAAATGTGTATTCTTTATACATTCTGTGATAGTCTGAACCAGCAGCTCGAACTAAATCATTAGAATTTACGAATGGTGGATTCACAATTAATTTCATTCCCTTTTCAGGATTTCCTCCCAATTTTATAAAATTATGTAGCGAGATATATTCTTTCATATTCAATACTTATTGTTATATAAAAACTCTTATTATAATGACTCACGTACTATCTGTGAAACGACTTTTCTATCACACGGGATATTAGAAAACTCTTTCATAATAAGACCCATGTTATTGGATCCATTCTCAATCAGTTCAGTCACTTTCAATCTAACATCTTCCTCAGACATCAATTCTGGTAGATAATCAGAGATTATTTTCAATTCCAATACTGTATTTTCATCAGGTTGTGATGATAAACTTTGATTCAAGCTTTTCTTGAACTTTGTCAATAGCTTTTCCACCTCACTATCATTCATCTCAATACCCTTACCTTCTAATGTTTGTATCTCACCTTTAATCGTACTCAGTAATAGCTTACGAACGGTATCTCTGGCTTTAAAAGCCTTCATAAAATCATCAGAAATTCTCTCTTTTAATGTCATTTTATACAGTGTTTAGTTTTTAGTTATAAAAAAATGGAGAGTTGAAGAACTTACTGATGTGTCAGGTCTAAAGCCTAAAACCTATAACAACATCTTTTGGTGGTCTAACCACTTGGACTTTATCTTAAAGAGAAACCAACAACATAAGGCGTGATCTTCTTTATTTTGGTAGTGTTCAATTCTACCATTTTCAACTCTCCATTAATGTAACAGAATTTTCTATTAATTTATTTCAATAAACACCAGTTCTGTAAGCCGTTATTTAAAGAATCTACCTTTTTGTTTATTATAATTTATATTAATATAATATAATTTGTATATAGAATAGTGTGAATCACGGGGTTTATAAAGGTAACAAAAT
>Ga0208646_1000610_pt1 | contig 21848 bp, 23 predicted proteins | sample AntAceMetag02UK8_FD_184762 | JGI IMG/M metagenome (GOLD analysis project Ga0208646, IMG submission 184762) | Saline lake microbial communities from Ace Lake, Antarctica - Antarctic Ace Lake Metagenome 02UK8 (SPAdes) (version 2) | ecosystem: Environmental > Aquatic > Non-marine Saline and... | reverse complement strand
ATGGTAGGTTTTGTTCTTGGTCGAACACAACATTACCACAAGATGGGATGGCTACAAGCCTCCCATCTTAAATTTGTACTTTTCTAATAGATCATTTTAGCAGTCAAAATTTCTCGGACGACAGTAATTTACAATTATGAAAAATTATTTATTCAATTCCATATTCAGGAAAACAGCGTTTTTTATTCTTGGTTTATTCGGGATTATCGCGTCTTCTCTAGCCCAGATGTCTGGTGGCAGTTGGGGTAACGGTTCGGACATCTTGATTACCAATAGTGATGAATCCAATCATGACGGTGCAATCAGAATCCAATCACGATTCAACACCAATCACAATCATTGGACGTTTTGGAATAAGCTCGATGATGGAGATTTGTACCTATACAACTATAGAAGCAGTGTGAACCCATCTCAGCAAACAGTGGGTAACCATAAGTTCACTTTCTCTTATTATGGAAACTTAGGAATTGGTGTTGTTAATCCAACGCAAAAGCTTGATGTGAATGGACATGTTAATATCAGAAGTAATCTGTTTATGGATGATGGAGATATAAGAGACGTACATTCGCTCCAATTAAAAGATTGGGATGACAACACAGGAGGGGGTGATAACAAATACCGTCTTTTAGCTCGTGATGGGGCTTGGCAGTTTTACAATGGAGGAGTAGTAGTAGGAAACTATAATAATGGTACATGGAGCGATGTTCCCGACGGAAGATTAATCGTCGAGCATGATATGGTGATAGGTGATATTACCCCTATTGTAGGTACTGCACTTACCGTTGACGGGCGAGTATACATATCTGATGATGTTACATCTGCAGAAGAAGGTTTTGACAATACTAACAATGACAATTACAAAGATTATCTGCTGTGGGTAGAAGAAGGCATAGTAAGCAGGGATTTTGCCATTGCTCAGACTTCCGAATGGCCTGATTATGTATTTGAGGGTAGCTATCATATGCCTTCTCTTGAGGAAGTAGAAAACCATATTATCGCAGAAGGTCACTTGCCTAATTTTCCATCAGCAGAAGAAGTACAAAAAATGGGCTATACAGTAGATGACATGACTAAAAGACTGGTAAAGACTGTAGAAGAAATGACACTGCATAACATAGAGCAGGAGAAGCAAATCGATGCACAAAACGTACTTATCGAGAGATTGATGAGCCGTTTGGATGAGCTAGAGGCTAGTAAGTAATTATTCACCTAATTAAATTTCAATTATGAAAGATTATGTAAAGAATGGCGTGATGCTTCTCTTGATGCTAGTCTACGTTTTTGATAGTAATGCTGAAACAGTTACTATCAAACGCCAACTGAGCACTTCAAAAGCAGCGTCTTTTTGGAACCCATCTGAACACGGATTTAAGTTCAATGACATTGTAGGAAAACTGTTTACAGCTTCTATTAAAGTATCGACTGTTAATAATATCCAATTTGGTTATTTCAAGTATTGCCTCGGCAGTCCAGCTTACTATCGTACACACAATGACAAATTGGTGATGTACGAAACTCAAGCGACAGAACTGTCACCATCTGATGGTAGTGGGTACAAACATGATTATAAGCAGAACGGTGGGTACACGAATGGTAATCCATATTATTTCTACAGAAGTATAAAGGTGACAGAGCTAAAATGTAGATCAAATACAGTTAAACCAGATACAAGGGAATTCTTTAAGAACCAGGCCCTAGCTACTCGTTGGTCGTTACCAATTTTCGATTGGTTAGACAATAAGGTAGATGTAAATATTACCATAACTTTCAATGGTGATCTTAAATTAACAGATTTCAATGAAATAAGAGTTCCTGGAGTTGATCCAATATATGCGGATGATTTAATAGACAAAAACAGGGTATAATGCAAACCACGCCTGCAATGGGCAAACCAATGCACTTTGTGATCGAATGAATACCGTAAGAAGTATTCCAGATTTGAGTGCGACAGATGTTATTATACAAGCGCATCGAGGCATTTGGGGTAAACGCAATACTAACCAAGAAAATACCATTGGCGCTATGCAAGCTGCAGTGAGTAAAGGTTACTATTTGCTGGAAAGTGATATTATGCCGATGAAGGTTCAAGACGATGGGACCTACAGCAATTCAAGTTCTGGTAAACCTACAGATTTGGCGTGTTTTCACGATTTTGTTTTGACACGTTATACTTCTGAAACGAACGATAACCATCGGATTTATAATCGTACGAAAAGCCAGTTAAAGTATTTGTCATTGTACAAACCGAGAACGGAGGAAGTTGGTACAGAGAAGATTATGATGTTCGATGAGTTGGTCAACTATGCGGTCAACAATAATAGAATTATATGTGTGGATATGAAAAACTTGGAATCAAAAGGCGCTGGCTCAAGTTGTTCGCAGCTTTGTGACTGGGAAACTCAAAGCAGGAAAAATGAGTCGCTTTATCATAACCTCAAGTTTGCCATCAATAATACTGCAGAGTCGGATCTTAAAAACTTAGCGTTCAAGACCTATGCGGAATATGAAGATTTGAAAAATGAACTGACTTCATCACCAGATGCTGTTTCTTTATCAAAGTTTAATAAGGTCTTGTGGGCTCCACTTTTAGCTCCTGCGGATAAATGGAAGAAGACTAATGGAGATTATGATGTACAGCTAATTCAAAAATATCTGGATGGTTGGTTTCTACACAATGAGTCGGTCTTATACTATGAAACAAATTTTTTCAATGCGTATGATCAAGAATCTTCCATTATGTTAAAAAATGACTTTTGTGTTATTTCTGGAAGTTCGACTGCATGCTATAACATCATGGAATATATCTACCGCATGAGTGGTCGTAGGGCTGGTATTTTTTCTGAGGAGCCTGTTGGAGGTAAGGGTACAGTTTCTAGATGGGGGGATTGGAACATCAAAGGACTACAAAATAAAGGTGGTTCAGGGAAAGACAGACGTGGCGATCATTTGTGGTTATTAAGCCAGCCTTTCTTTAAACATGCGGTGATCACCACAGATCGGCCAGACCTTTGGGACCAATTAAACGATTAGATGATGAAAAAACAAAACAACATATTAATTTCATTCTTGTGTATACTCTTGATCAGTTTTACTTTCAGAGTTTCCGCACAGAGCAATGTAACTACTGCTCTAGGTATGACTACTACTGATAACCTAACGACAAATTCAGGACCAAAATCATATGGTTTCGGCTCAGTGAGAAATAAACTAAATACGGCTAATGCTGATTGCTTTCTGATTACAGCGAGTTATACCGCTTCCGATTTTGCCGCATCCGGTAAGCAAAAAGCTTATAGGTTCAAGCTGAATAATAATACAATTTTGGAGATTGGAGTGGAGGATCGGGATCATTGGTACATAAGAAGAAAGGCATCTTTATCAAATGGCTCTAATAAGCTATGGCTTGACTATGAAATTTATGATGATCTCGGGGTTAGTGGTAATTTCACATTCATCATAGGACACTACTTCATCGCGATAGCGGTCGATGATGGATCCTCCAACTATAAGCTGGCTCCAGTTTTCTTCGGCATGGATTCTAATCTGGGAACATTGATCAGTCATATGGGAGAGTTTACAGGTGAAACTTATAATTATGACTTGAGAGATGTCTATATCCATAGGGATTCAAAAATTTAGAGAATGTCTAACGCAAGTGCACCAGATAAGAAAAACAATCCAACACCCGCCCATTCTATCACCAAGTTGATTCAAATGTTGAATGATAAAAACGATCAAATTGCCAATGCAAGATTGGTAGATGAGCAAATTGCTGAGGTAGCTGCGGAAGATCTGTCTATTACAGATCTCCATTTGTATCCCAATCCTTCAAAAGGACAGTTTACATTAGATTTTGTCATGGAAGAAGCAGGTGAGGTCTCCTACCAAATCATTGATATTGGGGGTAAATTGATTTCCAAGGCGAAGCTTCCTTTTGTGGAAGGACTTCAACAATGGGAAATTAATGAGCAGATCAATTTAAGTACTGGCATTTATACCATCCAGTTTACAGGGCCTAATTGGAGGAGTAGTAAGCGATTGATTATTGAGTAAACAATAAGAACAACATATATTTTATGATTTAAACCCCTGAAGTGCCTACTTCAGGGGTTTTTGATTTAATCCCTAAGCAAAGCCACTGTTGTTAGGGCCAAAAGATCTGCGATGTAATGTTATCTCCTTGTTTCTTGTGTTAACTTTATGTTAATAAAAATCACTGTGAAGATGGATGCGGCTATAGAAAAGAGAATAGTAAAGTTGAGGCGAAATACTTTGCCGCTATTTGAAAAAATGACTACCAACGAACGATCCTGTTTAAAGAATTTCAATTCATCAAAACGAATGCGGGAGTTGAAAAGTGAAATTCGAGTCGTCTATGGGGGCATGTTCTTATCTGTGACCGTTATTATAGTTTTAAGCTTTTTAGAAAAATCCCACACGAACATCCAAGGTTTTTTGTTTTTGGTAGTAATCGCCTTACTAGTACTTAAGAATGATATTGACAAGCGTATTTTATTATTAGAAGAGGCCAAGTTTTTGAAACAACTTTCGAAGAAGGTTGATCTTTAATTTTAAGTTATATCTACTGGATATTCCGTTGTTTTAGTAAATATGCGCAATTGTTTTTTTGTAGCATTTTTTCTTAAATCCTACCTTGTGGGTATTGTTCTCTGATGCTTGCATCTAACAAAAAGCCATTTTCCGCTTTCATACCCGCGTTGTTCGGAGTTTTTTGATTAGATACTATTCTCATAAAAAGTAACAAAGTTCATTTATGAGCCTTCTGTCAAGCCACTTACCTGACTCAGTGAAATCACATGAAAGAATATTGCAAAAGGTAGTAATACGGTAGGTAAAAAAGCGATAGGATATTGTATAAAATTAAGATCGATGGTATTTTCAGTGGCTAGATAGAAGGAATAGATAAAGCTGGAAAGGGTCACGGTCAAGACTGATAAGCCAAACACATTCCAAATGATAATTGCCCTCCGTTTAATAGCTGTTTTGTAAACCAAGTAAGCCGCTGGAATAGCCAAAAGTCCAACGATAATATCAAAGTTATAGCCAGAGAAAGTAACGTGTTCGGGGAGAATACCATTTTTGTAGCTTTCAAATATCAGCAATTCTACGATCACTCTAAATGACTGAATGCCAATTGGAACGAAAACGGGCATGTTCTTTACGATAGATTTTAACCCTTTTGTGTTGCTAACGATGGCAATGATAAGAATCAACGGGAAGAATACGAAAATGGGAATCCGAGGAGGGAAGTCTATGGATAGAATCAAACCTGACATGATCAAGAGTTGATTATAGCTGATCCAAATCACTAGGAAAGTAAAAAAGCCAAATAGCGTAACCTTACGAACCTTTATTTCGGTCACATATTTGAAGATGATAAATGAAAAAGCAGCTATCATTAATATTGATAACGAAATGAATCCAAGATTTTGCATTTTGCTTTGCGTTATTTATCCCAAAGCTATTTCATCATTTCAATATGGGGCTATCCGAAATTGCTAATCTGACGAAATTGATTTGGGGAAATCCCGTAGCTGTTTTTAAAGCTTCTAATAAAAGAGTTCGGCTCTAGATATCCCAGCTGATAGGCAATGCTGTATATAGGTAACTCCTGCTTTCTTGAGCATTCAAGATGACATTGGGTCATTTCTTATTTTCGACTTTTTCAAAGCCATGCTTGATTTGTTTTTTCAGCCAGTCAATATCTGGGAATTCATGTATGAGCATTTCAGGTTTTACGACTGACTAGTGTTGTTTATTTCTTTTCTTACTTTTTTTGGCCAAAGGATTATAGTCCAGACAAAGTTGAACCCAATGTTCCAAATCTTCATCCATGTCATACCCATCTGCGCTTATGAATACAAAACCCTTCATGGGTCTTCCTGTGAAATTCATTTCTTTACAGCCTGTCTTGGTTAATGCTTTTAGGTATACCGCTTCACCTATTCGAGCCATGACTTCACCTTTCACAATCCCAAGGCACATTTTGTCGTCGACCATATAGCATAATCCGCCCATCATTTTTTTTGTATGAAAAGAGGTCTTCTTTTCTTGGAGCATTCTATCGATTCTCTCTTCCAAATATTCGTCGTAGGCCATGATATTTCTCTAAAGACGAATAAGTTAGAAAATATTGGACATTCTTATCGGCCTAATTGACCAACTTTGAATGTGCGTAATACTTTTTTTCAGTTTAAACAATTCAGGATCGATCAAGCGAACGCGGCGATGAAGGTTACGACCGAAGGAGCCACTTTAGGGGCTGTAGTCCATGCCAATCAGCCACTCAGAATACTAGATATTGGCACGGGCACTGGGTTAATTGCATTAATGTTGGCACAAAGATTCTCTGAATCCTTGATTGATGCTATTGAAATTAATGAAAGTGCCGCCAAGGAAGCGTTACATAATTTCCACCAATCCCCTTGGAAAAACAGATTACAACTTGTCAAAGCAGACATAAGAGATTGGAATGTGGATTACACTTATGATTTGATTATCTCTAATCCTCCATTTTTTAGAGACTCTTTGAAATCAAAAAATAAGGAAAAGAACACTGCGATTCATGATGACTATCTTTCAGCCATTGACTTGGTGCAAGCAGGGATAAAATACTTAAAGTCAAATGGTCAAATGACCGTGATGTATCCTGAGTTTGAATCAGAGAAATTTAAAAATATAGCAACTGCCGAAGGTTTGAATTGTACACATCAAGTTGATCTCTATGATAACCCTGATGCAAGTATGCTGAGGAGGATAACTACCTTTCAGAAAACGGGACAATACTTAAAAACGGAGAAGTTGATTATTAAATCTGAGAAAGGCGGGAGCTACACTAGCGAATTTATACAATTATTAAAGCCCTTTTACTTATACCTTTAATCACGATATCATTCGAATTACTCTTTGATCAATGGACTAGGAATGGTCATTTGGTATTTTCTCGATTGTTGATCTTGCGTGTTGTTTAGCTCAAAACCATCCAATAATATGGCCTTTGGGGTAATCATTGAGATTGGAGCACCTGTGCCATCTTGTCCGTTCATGAAATTAGTTACTTGCATTTCTTGCGACATTAATGCGAGCTTCAACATTTCATTTCGTTGACCAAAATTGAGGTTATTCAGTCTTATTTTTTCTTCTCTGCCATCTTTCAGATATACTTTGTATCCTTCAAACATAGAGGTGCTAATTCCTACCGTGGAGATAGTTTTAAGCATGAGTCCGTAATCAAGTCCTAGTTGCTCTACCTTCTCGAGTAATTGTTTTTTTGCATCTGATTGTGGAACTGCTCTAGAAGACTTTACTAAAAGCGTGCTAGGGGTTATCTGCTTATAACTTCCTAATCCAACGAAATTAATTTTGCTGTGCCCTGTGGCTTCAGGAGAAAGAAGCGTGGGAGTGCGACCTCCCAGTTCAGCGACTTTCTTCCCATTTTTAACCAAAACGATAGAATCTGGAGGAATGACACCCTCACCATCAATGGTGATGCTGCCAAGTAGTTTGTCTCCATTATAGGATTTGATTTTTGGCAAAGCGATTACTTGAAGGTCGGATTTTCCAATTCTAGAGGTTTCACTTACAATAGCTTTACTGAGTTCTTTAAGCTGGCTTTCCAAGTCAGTTTGATTGTTTCTCACTATTTCAGGTCTATAACCTATCAAAGATGTGGAGTTGCCCATCAATTGTCCTAAAAAGAAACTGGAAACCATGGCTCCTTCAATTAATACTGGCCCATAATAAAGGTCATCATATTCCTCCATTTTGGATATTTCCGTAAGGTATTCATAAGCTATTTCGATATCTTTTTTAATGGTTTCATCACTGGTTTTTATATCTGTACTGTCATTATAATAATTGAGGTCAACATTCAGGAATTGTCCTTGATCATCCAATTTTTGACACAAGACTTTTAAGCTAGTAAAATCATAAGGTTGAACAATTTTGGCGCCTTCCGAATTGATAAAATAATGATTGGCTTGACGCGCATCATAAGTGATCATAGATCGCCACAGGTCGGGTTTATTCGTAAATATTTCACTGAGCTCAGAGAGTGATTGCTTTTTACTTTCAATTGCGGGTAGGCTGTTTGAACTTAATTCTTGTTGCTTTAAAATAGGCGTCTTATATAAATCGGTCAGCGGTAATTCAGGATTACTGTTTTCGCTGAGATATTCTTTTTTGCTTTTATAAAGTTTAGTAGCCGTTTGAAATACATTATTGGTGGACTTCCATAATGCACGTCTAATTCCATCTTTATTGTTGTCAAGTGGTAAAGGCGCGTAACTAAATTCGAAATTGTCTATTAATCCTGGGTCATTGTAATTTTCATCACTGATGAGGTAGTCACCAATCATAACTCTGGAATACCAACTTTTGGCAGAATCTATATCTGAATTATATATAGATCCAAGGTTTGCATCGATCGACATGATTTTAATGTCAGTGATGCCATAGCTAATAAAGAAAGGTTTAACTCCTTCATCGTTTTTCAGGAGCAACATGTTCCTTTCCAATTCTTCCTCCATACTTTGAAATATGGGTAATGTTTTCTGGGCGGAAGAGGAAAAGCCGACACTTAAAATCAACGTAAATATTCCTATGAATTTTCGCATATTCATTACTAGTTTTTTAATTGATTAGGATCTGCTAAAATGGGTTGTTCGATGTTGTTTTCAACGCTCTTTTGAGTTTCTATTTTTTTAACCAAAAGTGCAGGGGATAATGCCGTCACTGGGACATATCCAGATTCTGCTCCGCAATAACCATAGAATGCGTCGAGCGTTTCACCTGTTGCTAAGATCTGGGAAAACATGGTCAGAGGCGTGCCAATAAGGTCTACTCCTCGTACAAGTTGATCCGGAGATCCATCGACAAATACTTTATAGACTTCCGTTGGTGCGATGCTAAAAGCATTTGGTCTGTACCTATCGGTCATCGTATAGCCACCAGCGACTTGACTGATGAAATAGCCATATGCTTTCCCCTGTCGCTTACATTCTTTGATTAAGTCTTTCTTTAATGCCTCATCGCTTTTTGTTTTATCACTCTTGACAATAAGGTTGGATTGTCTCGAAACAGGACCAAAACCGGATTGTGCCCGTGCATGCCCATTGGATTTCGATTCTTTATCTAGCGGTTTTCTGCTATTGAGGAAACTTTTAAGTATACCGTTTTCAACTACATCAACGCGCTGCGCTTTTACTCCCTCATCATCGTAAGTGTAGCTTCCCGTCAAATAATATTGTTCATATTGATCAATAGTCGGGTCGAAGGTAATGCTGAGAAACTTTGGTAAGACTTTTTCCCCAAGTTTGTCCTTGAAGGTTTGAGAATCTTTTGCATCTCCTAGTCTGTGAGACTCTATTCGATGACCAAATATTTCATGGAAAAAGACGCTGGCTGCACTTCCACTCATGATGGCTGGACCTGAAAAAGGCTCTGCTTTCGGCGCAAGTCTAAGCTCTTCAAGTTTTGATTTCATAATAGAAATATCGACTTCCAGAACTTCCTGAAGTGGCAACTTTTCAATAGAAGGTGCAAAATAGTTTTTATTGAGATTAATAGCCTCACCATCTGCTGACCGCACATTGGCACTCATTTGGATTTCGAAAATTCGTTGATTTTGCGCAATCGAAGCACCTTCAGAGGAAAGGAAGTAAATATCATTTTCAACAACACTTAGTCTAACAGAAGCGTCAACGATATCTGTAACATCATTAAACAAGGCCGAGAGTTCAGTGACTTTCTTTTTCCAAACCGCTAAATCTACCGTGAGCTTAGTGGATTGATTAGTATCATTAAACGTACTAGGAGCCACTTTCTCGAAGGAGTTTTGTTCTCCTTTTTTCTCCGCTTTTGCTTTATTATAGGTAGCTGAGCCAAACTTATACATCAGATCAGTACTTAACCAAAGTGATTGCTTAATCGCGTCTGGATTGTTAGATATTGGAAGTGGAATCATTTGCCGGTACCGATTCATTCCTGCATCCGAGTTGTCTAAGGCATAATCGCCTACTCTTAAATCAATACTTAAAACTCTGCTAGGTTGCTTGTCTAGAGCGGTCAAGCTCCCAAGGGTCGCTTGAATCGTTGTTCTCTCTAAGTCATCAATTTTGTATGATAGGTAATAAACTGGGGGGGTAGCTTGGGATAATAAAGCAAACTCCCTCGCCAGCTCTTCACCCACGGTTTTTTGAAGATCGTTTTGTCCATTGGCAATAAATGGAGCAAGCAAAATAATTTGTAGCGTGATTAACCGAATTTTTTTCATGTAATCTTATTCTTGCGGAGGCTTAATTTTTAATTTAAGGAATAGAAAAACTCCCTCATTCTATTTCTTTTTAGGTAATTCAACGACCCTTTCGCTAAACTCAAAACCCATTTCTTCGAGTCTATTAAGAATAGGCGCGTATATTTTTTTTGAAGTAGGTATGTGCACGCCTTTTACAATAATTTCATTGTCTAAAATCTTATGAGCTGCAATGCCAAGTGGTAAACCAACAGTCTTAGACATTGCGGTATTGATATCATTATCACCAATGGTAACCATACTCGATTGGATTTCGGTTGGTTGTCCGTTTTTGATGAAATTGAATTTATGCCACATGACAATTAGATCTCTATCAGTATCATCGAGTGTCCATTTTTTCTTCAAGATATGTTCTAGAATCCCAGCAGGTGTGCCTTCACTTAATCCAACCAATTCGTCAGAAAAAAGATCAAGCCAATTGAGTTTGTACATTTCTTCCGATTCACGATCCACGTTCATATAGTGAGCCAATTTGAGCTCCACAGAATCATCAGGATTGTATGACAAGAAAGAGTTAATAAATTCACGATGCGTCATTACTGCGACTTTTTCCATTTTGTAGGTGTCATCCGTCGCGCCAAGTTGCACAAAGATGTCCCAAGCCTTACAGAAACCAGGTCTTCTCAAAGTTCCGCGGTAGAGTGTTTTGATACCTTCTAATTTATAGACGTTAAGGTATTTTAAGGAATCTCTATTGGCATATCCTTCAAAGTAGCCATAACCTGGAATATGAATGATTTCTGTTCGACGAAATAATTTATGATATGGGATGTATTTATAGCGTCCTTCTTGAATGAACTTTACGTTACCTGTGCCAGCCATTACTACGTTTCGCGGGTTCCAAGTGAATTTATATTGCCAGGGATTATCCTTGGTGGGGTCATCAGCAAGTAATCCTCCTGTGAAAGTTTCAAATCCTGTTAACTCGCAACCTTCGCTTTTAATTCTGTCCAATACCTTCATAGCTGACATGTGATCAAGGCCAGGGTCTAAGCCAAGTTCCATGATGCAGGCTGCATTGTTTGCTTGAAATTCACCGTCAAGTGATTTGATGTCGTCGGACAAATAAGAGGCAGTCAACAGGTTCGTTCCAAGCTTTGCGCAAAGTTTCGCAGCATGGATATGTAAGCTGGCAGGCATCATGCTTATCACGATGGAAGCTGCAGAGATTAATTTGCTCGCCTCTTGCTCGTCAAAGATGTCAAACTCAACAACATCAGCATCTGGAAATTTGGAAATAGCCAGTTGCGTGTCTTTTTCACAGATTGTTACCTTCCAAGACTTCTCAGGTGCTAATGCTAGTAAGTATTGAATTAATGAAGTCGAAGAGCGGCCTGCGCCAAGAATGAGTATTTGTTGCATTATGGGGTGTGGTAATCAATGATCAAAATATTCGAAATCTGAGATATTTTAAGAGATGGCATCTCAGCTTTCTTTTTTAACTTTTGTTGCGGAAGATTGTGCCAACGGAAGAATAAGTACATCGGCCAGATTAACATGGGCAGGCCGAGAAACCATAAATTCAATAAGCTCAGCGATATCTTGCGCTTGTAGAGGTTCAAATCCGTGATATACATTTTCAGCCTTTTGTTTGTCACCTTTAAACCGTACTTCAGAGAATTCTGTATTTACCATTCCTGGTTTGATTTCAGAAACTTTAATGCCGAGTTCATTAAGATCAGTCCGCATGCCTTTGGAGATGGCGTCTACAGCGAATTTGGAAGCATTATAAACATTACCTTTCTCGTATGATTCTATACCTGCAATAGATCCAATATTAATAATATGTCCTGATTTTCGAGGAATCATGAATGGGAGAATAGCCTTGGAGACATATAGCAATCCTTTGACATTGATGTCAATCATGGCGTCCCAGTCGTTGATGTCACCGTCTTGGATGTGACTCATTCCATGGGCATTTCCTGCATTATTGATTAGTAAGTCTACCTTTTTCCATTCTTCGGGCATTTCTTTAATGTTGTCGGCGACTGCTTGCTTGTCTCTTACATCAAAGCTCAATGTAAGTACTTCCGTATCAAGTTTTTGCTTTAAGGCTTCTAGTCTTTCGGTCCTTCTTCCACATATAATGAGGTTATATTTTTTGGCTAGTACAATGGCTGTAGCCTCACCGATACCGCTTGTTGCTCCAGTTATAAAAGCTATTTTTTTCATCTTAAAAGAATGATATTATCGTCTTGGTCTCTTGTTTTTCTTCTTTCTCAAATAGGAGGGACCTCCTTCGAAGGATATATAAAAGGCGATGTTTTGATAAGTTAGTTTCTTTAGCGGTATGGTATAAACACTGGATTCTTGGCTAAGCATATTTCTTAGCCCCCATGTATACCTAATCTCTGGAGAAAATTTAAAAAGAGGGAAATATAAATCAAAACCCACTCCCGCGTCAATAGAGATATTCCAATTGCGTAAGACGATATTCTGTTCAATATCAAACTCATCCCCCTTACCAGCTGCCTCGAAGGCCGTATTAATGCCGCCAAGCATATACATAGCTACGTTTCCCCTACGGACGGATTTATATTTAAGTAGCAATGGAATTTCCACGAGCGTGGCGTCTTTTAATTCTCTTACTTCCCGACCATCCGTAAACCTGTAGGTCAGGTCATGCTCATAAAAACCAACCATGATCAGCGCTCTGAAGTCAAGATACTCTAATAAGCGCATATTTGAGACAAACCCAACTTTCCATCCTGGAAGATTGCCTGGTATTACAGAATGAAGCGTGTCTAAAGCAGAGGAAGTATATGTATCTGAATATTTGATACGGTATTTGGACTGGTGGAGCCCTATTTGAAAACCATAATGAATCCATTGATTGTCATAATCACCTAGATTATCAGAGGATTCATTCTGAGCAAGCGATGTATTGAAAGCTGCTAAACCAGCGATCAATATTATTGCTTTACACCAGTGTAAATTGAACTTATGCCGAAAGTTAAGGCTTTGCATTGGGTTTGTTTAAAACCTGTTTTATTGAGAATATTTATAAAACTTGAACCGTCAGGAAATTGCTGAACTGATTCAGGTAAGTAAGTATAAGCCGAATTATCCTTCGAAATTATTTTACCAATAACTGGTAAGATATACTTAAAATAAAAATTGTAAAGCTGCTTCATCGGAAATTTAGAAGGCTTGCTAAATTCTAGAATTACTGCTTTACCTCCTGGTTTCAATACTCGAAACATATCTTCGAGTCCTTTCTCTAAATGTTCGAAGTTACGCACTCCAAACGCAACGATGACCGCATCGAATTTATTGTCTTCAAATTGAAGACCTTCAGAGTCTCCAGAGACCATTTCAATGTTCTTGATGTTCTTTTTGATCATCTTTTTTCTGCCCACAGCCAACATCCCTTCTGAGATATCGATACCTATGATTTTATCGGGATTTAGTGACAAAGCCTCGATGGCAAAGTCGCCAGTTCCTGTGGCTATATCTAGAATAAGTTTTGGTTGATCCTGTTTTAGAAGTTTTATAGCTTTTTTACGCCAAATAATATCAATTCCTGCGCTCAAGAAATGATTTAAGAAATCATAGTTTTCACTAATATTGTCAAACATAGTGGCAACCTGCTCCTTCTTACTTCCCTGCTTATCTTTGTATGGTATTACTGTCATAATCGCTTGCAAATTAAATGATAAACAGGGCGATTACCCGCATTGTTGAAAAATAATACGATTATTAAAAGGTTGTCCAAGTGTATGATTAGTAGTCATGATCTAAAAAAAGCTTAATGATTCGAATAAAATCGGCAGAATTTTTAAAAAGTAGTAGTAAAATAGAAGAATGTCCTGAAGGGAAAATTCATGAATATGCATTCATAGGAAGATCCAATGTTGGCAAATCTTCGTTGATTAACCTTTTGACAAATCAAAATAAACTAGCCAAAGTGTCTAGTAAACCTGGTAAGACTAAATTGATCAATCATTTTTTAATTGATGATAATTGGTACTTAGTCGATTTGCCGGGATATGGTTGGGCCAATGCGAGTAAAACAGATAAGGCTTCATGGAAGAAAATGATCTGGGACTATTTTGAAAAAAGAGAAAGCTTAGTGCTCGTTTTTGTATTAATAGATTCTAGAATAGATCCACAAAATATCGACTTGGAGTTCATTAGCAGCCTTGGAGAGAAAGGTATACCTATTGCTTTGGTATTTACCAAGACAGATAAGCTGAGTAAAAACAAGACACAATCAAGTATTGCAAAGTTTAAACGTGCCTTGAAAACTAGCTGGGAAGAGTTGCCTGTCAATTTTCAAACATCAACTGTAAGTGGGATCGGAAAAGAAGATATAATCTCTTATATCAGGACTGTTAATAAGGAATTATCTTAATTGTGAATGTTTAGCTGAATTATTCATTGCTTCATCAAATGATTAAGAAGAGGCATTTTTGTTCCAGTACTCCTCTTTTTTCAGCAGGAGACTTATTTCTAGTACCAAGTAATTAGTCATTTTAAAATGCTGGCTTTGAGGACTCCATGAATTCTCTGAACAATCATTTATAACCTGACAAGGGGTTTTCGAGATTATCGATGCATTCGTCTTTGGTTTTATTTGTTGATAGAAAAATTATTTTTTCGAATAAGCTGAAGTCTAATTTTGGTGGTGATTATTTTAATCTCACCAGTATTAGGCCGTATTTTATAATTAAACTGTACGGGTTCACCTTTACGCTCTTAATATTATTGTTCTCTGTGAAATTAATTGCTTAAACTGGCCCTGCTGGTCTGAGAACCACAGATGGAGCCTCATCTTTAGCATTTTGCTTAAAGGCTGATCAAGGTATTTCTGAGGTTGATGGAAAATCGCAAAATTGGGTGGATTTGAGTGGCTATGGTAGAGACTTCAATTAAAACAATACATCGGTTGTTCCTGCACTAAAGATGAATGCCGTGATTGATAAACGCATCATAAAGTTTACTTCGGCATCCGCTACTCATTTAGATGGGCCAAATACAAATGTGTTGTTTGGGAATAGCAGCAACAAACCGACGGATACCGCTTATTTTATTCTTATTTTTCTTCAACCAGCAAACAAGACAGCTGATTTAATCAACTTTCAGAGAGGCGCAGCTAATAGTTTTTTTGTTTTGGCTTCCAGTGGAGGAGATAGAAAACCTCAAGAGGGTAGCGCTGATGATGTGAAAATATTTATTAGAGATGCCAGCGCTTGTCCCTTTAGGGTTATTACATCCGAAAATAGTGCGTCAAATAGTAATGTTTTTATGGTAGGATCGTTTCAGGTGGCAAGGTTTGGTTTGTAACCGACAAATGCGAGCATTATCGATGCTCAGTGGTTGTATGATATCGGCAACTTAGTAGAAGAGGTTAATAATGATTTAGATATTACTTATGATTGTTAGATTGGATCGGTTGCAGGTACACTTGAGGGCCTAGGAAATAGTCAATCTCATGATGGAGAGATCGCTGAGATTATGCGCTTTTCAGAAAGGTTTTCTGATATTCAGGATATAGTATTACATAATTACCCGAATGCTCGATATGGACTTGCGACCAAGAATAAATTTTACGCTGCTGATGGTGTTGAAGGTACCGATTTTGGTGTTTTCAGTATTGTTAAAAGCGGTATAGTAGAGAATATAATTAGCTCATTTATTCAATTCCGAAACTTGAGTTATCAAATAACTATAACGTGAAACAAAACAGCGTGCTTTGCTTTTTGTCTTGAAGTCTCGCGAATTTTTATTGAATCATAACAGCTCTTTAAGCGCTAATACTATGTAGTTGATTAGAAATAGTTCTCTCTTTTTATACAGTTTTCATTTCTGGCTTGCTTCTCAATAGCGCTAGGATCAGCGCAAAGTCTACACTAATTTGGTCAATGCAATCATAAATTTCACAATCATCTCATGGTTTTTATCTACCCACAAAAGCCCAGTAAGCGTATGTTCGTGGAATGAATGTTGTGGGAATAAGTATTAGTTTAAGACACAACCATTTACTAGCGGGATTTACATTTCTCCAATAGATTTATTTCTCTATTTTTGCTCCTTAATTTCAACAAAGCATGGATTTAAGTCAAATAGCAGCAGTTACAGGAAAAAGTGGATTGTATAAGGTAGTCTCCCCAACTCGGTCAGGGGTTATTTTAGAATCTATGGATGAGGCCAAGAAGAAAATGGTAGCATCCATTAATAATAAAGTATCAATTCTGTCTGATATATCTATTTATACGACAGATGAAGAAGGAGCTACACCATTGTCGAAGGTAATGATGAAAATTCATGAGGAATTCGAAGGGGACACGGACCTTACGTCAAGCTCAAGTACTGATGAGCTAAAATCTTTTTTGAAATTTATTTTACCAGAATACGATGAGTCAAGAGTTTATGTGTCAGACATAAAAAAACTCGTGACATGGTATAATTTATTGTCTAAAAATAATGAAGAGCTTTTCGTGGCGGAGGCTAAGTCAGAAATATCAGAGAAAAATGATGATGAAGATGCTGCTGAAGAGACTAGCTAACTAATTGGATTTAAAATTAGCTACCTGAAAATGATGCTGTTTATGGATAGTTGAAATTCTGTAAAAGTTCCATTTTCGTTTATTTTGAACGCTTTGATACGGTCATAATCCGGAAACTGATAAGTGCTTTCATGATATAGGTGAATCAAATCCATTATTTGGCCATAAGTACTGTCGTTAATCATATACTCACTATTCCCATATCTGTCCTTAATTAAATGATAGTGGTTAGTTTGATGTTGATTGTCAAGTGTCATGATAAAAAGAATTAGGACATCAAGGAAGTAAATTTCTTTGTAATCATCAATTACATAAATCAGATAAATCTATGATTTATAATTCCTAATTTCATTAGTTTCGACGAGTGTATAAAAACTTCAAAGAGTAAAAAATGAGGTGATTATCATCGCAGCAATATTGATTATCATCGTTTTAAATTGGCGAATAGATGAGGTTAACAGGGAAGTGGAGATCTAGTTTCACTCATTATTTTACAATTGTCTTTGGTTTGTGCGAGGGCAAATACTCCTTGTAAAAAAAATCCAATACTCGTTAGTTTCGCCAGTCATTTTTAGGAGGAGCATCAGGTTGTTGGTGTCTGCAACTGTATAGGTCAGTGAAGTCCAAGGTTGTTACAGAAGCTCATCCTAAAAGTAGGTATTTTAAGGATTATCGACCTTCAGCACGGTTCGCCGTTGAATGCTCTATAAACCTATTCAAGATATTATATTTCTGATCCAAGACGCTTGATTTATTTTTTTGCAGTCTAACAGCAAAGCCAGTCCAAAAAAGGACGTGCAATACCACGTTTTCATAAAGGACATTTCTTATTTAAAAAAAAGGGATTATTAATACATTGGAAAATTTAAAATTCGAGGTAATGCAAGTTTTCTAGGTTTTATTAAACGCTAGATTAATAGCCAATGTCTTCCTGTCTAAAGATTCGAGCTTTTTCTTGGTGCCTTATTTGAAAAAATAGAGTGGAAAGAAAATAGGGTACTAGAAATCTTTTTCATGAATGAGTTTTATTATCATCTACGCTTCCGCATTTTTGTCCTTTATTCATACTTATTAAATTAAAATGGCAAATCCAATAAGCATTTTGTTTAACGTTATCTGGGCTGATCTAGATCCAAATTCTCACATGAGACATACTGCATATAATGATTATGCAGCTCAGGTCAGGGTAAGAATGTTTGATGAGTTTGGCTTTTCCTTGGCCAAAATCATGAAAATGGGCTATGGTCCGTTACTCTTTCAAGAGAACACTACTTTTATCAAAGAAGTGAGGATGAATGAAACGATTACGGTGGATTGCGCGGCATATGCACTCCGTCGAGATAAAAAAATATGGAAATTTCGCCACCAAGTTTTCAATACTCAGGGTGAGTTAGCTTGTAAAATTGAAGTTGTCGGTGCATTTCTTGATTTGAAGGCACGCAAAGTAGTTACGCCTCCAGAAGAAATAAGTAATATGCTCGATCAAATTCCGATGACAGATGATTTTGAATGGTTCGATAAATAGGTGCGGCTTAATGATATTTCTTTTTTAGTATTTCTGAAATTTTAAAACCGGATTTTCGTCTAGTATCGGTTATGGTAAAAATCTTCCAACCATTATCTGTAGGGACCAGTTGGAAAGAATCAATGCCAAAATGAGAAAGCGTGTTTCTACTAGAAAACGCATAATTGACCCAAACGCAGGTGTATTTCACAGCGACGCTCACGTTTTTATTCCATATGTTCCGTGCAAGTTTCTTCCTTGTGCGTGGCAAAAGCATTAGCTTAGATGTTTGCTGGGGTTATTGTCTATTCCATCCAATCTTCTTCACATTAATAAATAGTTGTCCATTGAGCGTTATTGTAGGAAAATTGGATGAAGCTAAAATGTTCTCTTCGCCATTGCTTGAAATAACTCATTAATTGGCAATGACACCTATTCCGCAACAGCGTTTTTCGCTTTTTTCACTGAACTCGATTAATAGAACCAATAAGTTGGCTGTTTTTCTAATCATAGAAGAACTTTTCTAGGATTAGAATAAATGATAAACGCTTTCTTACCAAAAGAGCTTAAAACAAAGAATTTTTGTTTCTAAGCCATAACAGTTATCCTCATAAAAAATATTTACAATAAATTTTTTAAATCAACTGATGAATTTAGAACAATGAGGAGCAGTCGATAACTTCATGGGTTTTTATCTAAATAAGCCACAATGAAAGTTTCTTTCGTCAATTAAAACCCATTAATTTGAATGAATTGTCACTTTGATCCTTTTAAGCTTTGAAATGCAGGCAATCTGTTTAAGGTTATTTGATATTGATTAAACAGGATAATAACTCGCTATAATGTTATATCAAATGATAGACCCTTAAATCAAATGAATTATCTTAGATAATGTCATAGGAAATTAAAAAAACTTAGCCTATATTACTGACTTATTGGCGGTGAATACCCTGCTCTGTTCTTACGGAGTGGGGTTTTTTATGCCTTTTCTACTCCCTCCTGTACGAAATCTAAGACTCTTTCAACCATATTTTTTGAGCCAATGTATAATGGACTTCTTTGGTGAAAAGATTTTGGGTTGATATCAAGAATCCTTTCTTTACCATTGGTCGCCATGCCGCCAGCTTGCTCAGCGATAAGAGCGAGTGCGTTACATTCATATAAAAGTCTAAGTTTTCCGTCTGGAGCCGTTTTTGTGTTTGGATATAAATAAACCCCGCCCTTCAGCATGTTTCTATGGTAGTCTGCGACTAGTGAGCCTATATAGCGAGCGGTTAACCCCTGATCTTTACACCAAAGAGTGTAAGCTTTTATGCTTTCATCAAATTGTTTCCAACTACCCTCATTTATAGAATATATCGTGCCCTCTTCAGGACATCTCATATTATTATGCGATAAAAGGAACTCACCTAGCGAAGGCTCAAGTGTAAACCCATTCACCCCATGGCCTGTTGTATACACGAGCATTGTGGATGATCCGTACAATATGTACCCTGCAGCCACTTGGTCTCTTCCGGGCTGTAGAATATCCTCGTTTTGCACAGGTCCTCCTGTTGGTGATATTCTTCTGTATATGGAAAAAATAGTACCAATGGACACATTTACATCAATGTTACTTGAGCCATCAAGTGGATCCATACATACTACATAGCGGCAATTAGGATTTAGGTGAATAATTTCCTCATCTTCTTCGCTTACAATAGCACATACTTGACCACCATTCCTTAGTGCTCTGGTAAAACGAATGTTGGCAATGACATCAAGTTTCTGTTGGTCTTCTCCTTGAACATTCTTGTTGCCATAAGCTCCACCGATATCTAATAATCCTGATTTGTTCACTTCACGATTAATTATTTTACCTGCAAGAGCTATGTCTCTTAGTAATTGTGATAATTCGCCTGTGGCGTATTCAAAGTCATCTTGATTTTTTTTAATAAATCTATCTAACGTTGTGCCAATTGGAAGTCCGAGACTATTTTTGTCCATGTCAAAGTGAGTCATTGTATAAATGTTTACATGGCAAAAGTAGCCTAAAAATTAAATTAAAACGTTTGCATTAATGCGAATATTCAAATTTGGAGGAGCCTCAGTTAAAGATGCGGCTGGAGTTAGAAACCTTGGAAAGATTTTAAAAGATCAAAGTCACGACAACTTGGTGGTGATAGTTTCTGCCATGGGAAAATCAACAAACCTTTTGGAAAATTTGGTTTGGTTGAAATTCGAGGGCAAAGACTTTCATGATAAATTGACACTATTTACTAATTTTCATAATAAGATTTGTTTTGATCTTTTCGCATCTATCCCGTCTAGTGTGGAAAATTGGTATATCCAGTTGAATGCGGATCTTAATAATGAGCAACATGACTATGGTCTGCTACATGACCAAATAGTCAGTTATGGAGAGTTAATATCCACAACAATTATTTATGAATTTCTATCATTAGAGCATGATTTCCATTGGTTGGATGTAAGAAAAGTAATAAGGACCAATAGTATTTTTACGGAAGCAAATGTTGACTGGCAGTTGACTCAGCATTTTATAAATAAAGAAGTCCAACCATTACTGAAGTGGAAATCGGTGATAACCCAAGGCTATATTGGTGCAGATTTCACTGGCAACACGACAACACTTGGGAGGGAAGGTTCAGATTATACAGGGGCTGTTTTTGCCCATTGCCTTAATGCAGAAAGCTTAACTGTATGGAAAGATGTTCCAGGTCTTTTGAATGCTGACCCTAAAATATTTCCATCAGCGGAGGTCTTTACAGAACTTTCATTTCAAGAGGTCACAGAACTCACCTATTACGGTGCAAAAGTCATTCATCCAAAAACCATTAGGCCATTAGCGCAAAAAAACATTCCGCTTTTTGTGCGCTCATTTTTAGACATGCAGGCTAAGGGTACTAAGATATCTAACATGGAAAAAGTGGCGGATATTCCATGTTTTGTTTTCAAAGATGATCAATGTCTTGTGACATTAAGAGTGCTGGACACTTCCTTGATGGATGAAAAAAAAATGGTGAAGATATTTCAGTCATTAGATCAAGCAAATATTAAAATCAACCTGATGCATACTTCAGCTCTTACATTTTCTTTTTGCATGGATGCGGACCCAAGAAAAATGGAGAAAGTTTCCTCTTACCTAAAAAATGATTTTCAAATATTATATAATGATCAGCTTTTTCTTGCGACAATAAAAAACTTCGATCAGCGCTCTTTTGAAAGATTACCTCCAATGATGGAAATAATTATGGAACAGAAGACAAGAAATAATTATCAAGTGATTTATAGAGCTAAATAAAGCGATTAATGATGCTTTTAACCTATTCGCGATACACAATGCCAAATAAGTTTAAATGTATCAGTATTGGATATGAGAGTGTAAATTAAAGTCTGTCTAAATAATTTTTAACGATTAATTTAGACATAACATGGAACAATTAGAATTAGAGGAATTGCAGCGTAAAGCACTTGAGCAATTCAAAACTGGTAAATCGCTTTT
>Ga0208646_1000606_pt1 | contig 21977 bp, 24 predicted proteins | sample AntAceMetag02UK8_FD_184762 | JGI IMG/M metagenome (GOLD analysis project Ga0208646, IMG submission 184762) | Saline lake microbial communities from Ace Lake, Antarctica - Antarctic Ace Lake Metagenome 02UK8 (SPAdes) (version 2) | ecosystem: Environmental > Aquatic > Non-marine Saline and... | reverse complement strand
ATCATTTGACAGGGATAGGTATGTCCCTATCAAAAAAAACAAATAAAAATAACCTAGAAGAGACCTAAAAACTGAAATTGAAAAGCACAAGTATTAGGTGCGGGTCAACAGACATAAAAACCAATTAAAATAATGCGATATGATCCTCGAATAATGATATTTAAATCACCTGTCATTAGTTTCCGTACAGACACTATCTAAAGTTGACTCCCCCAGAGCCTTCTTCAGCTCTTCGTTTTCTTTCCTGAGCATCTCCAATTCTGCTTTGGTATGTAGGTCTCCATCATTCTTAATACTCATTACAGCTCCTGATTTAGCATCTGAACGCCACTTGTACAATTGGCTGGCGATTAATCCATGTCTTCGGCAAAACTCTGGACAAGATAATCCAGATGATTCCCAGTCGTCTACTATGGAGGCCTTTTGAACTGATGTCAATATTCTTCTACCACCTGAGGTAACCCTTGCGTTTTTTATTAAGTCTTCTGTCATTTTGTTTCCTGTTTAGGCTACAAAACCAGTCCAACTATTTAAGCGGTTAGGAACACAGAGTCTATCATATGCTGTAGTGGGTTGGGAAAGAAATAGCTCTTTTGCAAGCTGAAACATCAGCTTGTGTGTTGGGGCTTGCAAACGTGCTATTTGTGAGTTGGCTGTTCATTTTATCTTTTTTTAACTGCTAAATTACCACTGTCGTTTCTTTCTTAGCCTTGTATATAACATTTGAATAGGTGACAAAATATTACCTATTCGCATTGATGGTTTTCTAACTTTAATTTTATTAAAAAATGATAACTACCTGATATCCAGATACAAACACAAGTATAAACGACTACAAACGACTAATACCGGGTGTTTCTCTATCGAATTCATTGTACCACAGTTAAGCATTAACATCACTAAAGATAAACGATTTCCTTAATATCTTCGACCAACTTTCTATTTAACTGATTACGTTCCTTCTGTACTTCGGCAGTTGCGACTTTAACCAACTGAAATATACGAGCAATATTTAGGGAAATATGACCAGAATCCACCCGATCAACAAAATTTGTGATTGGTCACTCTATAGATCGGTTTTACACAATATCCATGTAGTTGTTTCAATAGGAGACGCATAAATTCAGATGAACGTCTGGGCTAGTTTATGTTGGGCTTCATACAGGTTCTCCTTGGTCTGTGGTATACAGAAAACAAGTGAGCTATGAACTATTCAGAAAGCCGGAGATGCAGATCCTGGTGAAAGAAGGATATTTCTTGTGCAACGAATGTCAAGGAATATTAATGATAACAACGGAGTTGCCACTGGCCAGAGGCTCGCCTTCTCACCGATTTCCAACACAAAATCCTTCTTCTCGTGATTAAAAAAAGAGCTTCCTTTTATCAAAAAAGAAGCACTCAGGAAAGCTATGGCTTATGAAAAATGAAAACAAAACAACCACAAAGCAAATCCATTCGGATCAAGAAGAATTGCATCGAAAAGAAAATCGCAATCCCTCCTCTTCTGTAGAACAAATCTGTGAATGATGAATCAGGAAAGCAGACGGATAGTTTGAAAATACACAACATCTAATCTGATACCGCGGCTCAGTGCATCGGTTAAGATAAAATCATGGGAGCGCCCTGCGCCCATCAATTTTGGATCCTAAATGTTAGCCACAATTATTTCTTTTGTTTCATAATAATCAATCCAAGATTTTATTCTTCCAACATACATTTTTAGATAATTTTCAGATAGAAATATATTAGACCAATCAGATCTCTGTGCTTGTATTCCAAGATAAAATACAAAAATAGAAGCTCCCGATTTTAGTATTAATTGACGCTCTTTGTCTGATAATTCTTTAATTTTTTGATAGCCTCTTAGAAAACTCAGAACTTTCAATTCATATTGTTTTTTGTCCGATTCTATAAAGCATAATTGTTTACAGAATGATGCAACATCTAAAATCTGCCAGCCATTTCCACAAAAGGCAAAGTCAAAAATTGTGATTCCTTTTTGATTCGTAACTACCATATTATCATACCAAATATCCATGTGCACAATTCCGTTTTGAATGTTGTCAAAATCTGAGTTTTAAAAGACCTTTCAATTTCTTTGATGTATTGCATTTCAGGTAATTTCTCGGGAAAAAATTATTTTAAATGTTCGTAAGGTGATTCTAAAAGTGATTGTTTGTTGTAAGAAACTCGTTCAATGGTTTTATTTAAAGTGAGATTATGAATGTTCCCCATAAGAGAACCAATTTCGTAACAAGTCTCTTTGTCCATAAATCTAATTTTCTCACCTTGGGCAAATGAAAAAAGCACTATCTATCTGATTCCTTCTGGTGCATTTATTTCTTGAATGTACTCTCCATTTTTATCTCTAATAGGAAAAGAAACACTTAAATTATTTTGACTTAATGGGTTTAAAAGTTGTATCTCCTCAATAATTTCAGGTTTTGACCTCCGATTATGACTAGAAACTCTCAAAACGTATTTTTTTTCGTTGTTAGTAAGAAAATAAGTACGGTTCATTCCTGTCCTAATTAATTTGCAGTCGTAGTTTTCACTCAGAGCGTATTTTTCTTTTGCGAATTCACCCAATTCTTTTGCTGAAATTGTAGTGGCTGTAACTGGAAGTACTGTAATTTTTTATTATTGCAATTAACGTTTAGTGTATGACAAGTGGATCAGTTAAATGGAATTAACTGTCTGTTTGCATATAGCCAAATGAAAATATTTTGTTTTTTACTTAATCACGATTTGAAGCCAAATTTCAAATTTGGCGGTGTTGCCAAAGGTGATGAGTTTTCTATATGCGAGAAGCCCTATTTGCCATATACCATGTTGCAGCCAGTGTTGACTATTTGCGGAGTATTTTGAACCAATTTTTTTTATTCCTTTGGTAGTTTAGGTGAGCAATTTCATTTTGTAGTTCATGATAAAAACCCTTTCCCTCTGGATGGAGCATCTGCCAAATTTTATCCCAACCAAGAAAACCACCTATGTTGCGATCATCTATAAATATATCTGCGTTTATTTTTCTGCTATAATTTCCTTCTTCAATTTCAGCAGGATAGTTTTTGTTAACCGCAAAAAATTCAACTCCGTTATCAGAACAGAATTTTACTGCATCCTCCAAACGCTTACCTTCACGGTAAGTCCACAAAATTAACCGGTGACCTTTCTTCTGTAATTCTTTCATTGTAGCGAAAGCAAAGAGCATTTCCTTACCGATTATTGGGTAGGTGTGCTCTACAATTGTACCGTCAAAGTCGATTGCGATAATTTTACCTGTCTCTTGAATCAAATGGTGGAAGTAGACTTAACATACTCTTGGATATTAGCAAATACTGTTTGCTGATCTTGAGGTTCCAGCGCATTTTTGTCCGCAAAATCCTTGTATGTTAAAAGGGCTCTTTTTAGTTCGTTTTGAATAACAGAATCATCTGCTTGACCCTTAGATAAAAATACAAAATAATAGATGACTCTTTTAAGCATCTTTTTACCTTTTTCTATTTCACCCATTTCTTCATAGGTAAAGGCAATATTGTTACATGATATGGCAAACAATTGCAGAAATGGTATTCCCTTCTCTATGGCATCAAGTTGATGATTATTCAAGACCTCAGCTCGACATAAAGCTTCTTCATAGCCCATAAGAGCTTCTTTAAACTTCCGTTCATTGAAAAGTTGATTGGCTGAATTTGTTTTTTCTTTCCAAACAGATTCTATATGCTGCATACACGGCTCACTCATGATAAATTTGTTTTTGATTGAATTTTCATAATAACTTTTCCTTCAATCATGTTGAGGTTTACTAAACCGATGGATTGGCTGGTTGTACTTTTTGAATTACTGCCTTGAACGTAATATCCATTTTCGTTCTTTTGGCATATTTCCTTTATCAAATAGCCGTAAGCGGGATGTTTAAAAATGATGACATCTCCCTTCCGAAGTTTGACCAGCTTTGTAGTTACAGATACAACATAGTCGCCTTCCAAGTAAGAAGGTGACATGCTATATCCTTTTATTTTTGACAGTTTCAGCATTACAGCTGGGGATAGACTACCTCTAATGAAGGAGGGTAAGGACAAACGGCTTTTTTGGTAGATACACCTTTGATTTCCCAGAATATTTCAGCAAACCTGTTTACTTTTTCCAGTAATTGTAACGCTGCGTTTTTGTTTACTTCCTGTCTTGTCTTAGAACCAAGAAGCATAATACTGTGGGTTAGCTCGTGCAACTCCGGATACTTTTCAAATTGTGGTGCTTTGAAAAAATCACCCCAGATGATGCGTACTTCATGCTTGACAATAGCCGCATGACGTTCTTTTTCGGCAATGTATCTATTTACTTCATTGTGCCAATCTACAGAATGCTTTACTTCTTTATGATCGTTGATTAAATCCGTCATACGAATCACAGTTAAACATGCTACAAGTACTTGCCCAGGATCATAGATTCCACAAGGGATATCACAGTGTGCCTGTACTTCCTTTATCGGTATAACTCTTTCTAAAATACTTATCGTTTTATTAAGCACGGTTTCTGTTATTTTTGAGTTGTTTTTTGATTAATAATGTTGCAACAATAAGTACTGTAAAGACAGTAATAATTCCAATACTCAAAGATTCAGTCACGTGAATATGAGGTGTGGATTGATGGCTAGTGTGAGCCATAGCAGGAATTATCCCAATTAGAGATAAGCATAATATACTGGTGATTTTTTTCATAATTATTTGTTTTTTAGATTTCAAATTTTCAATTGCTTTTTAGATTTCACTCATTTTGTAAAGTTTCTTCAAAGCTTAACTCATATCTTTTTGTATCAAGTTCTCATTCTTTATTCTCTTTTATAGATTTCAAACTACCTCATTGAATAATCCATTAAATAAGAATTTCTTCTACAAATATAGATAAAGTTAGACTAACCTATTTTAATAATTAGATTAGTCTAAGTTGTTGGTGAGATTATTCTAAAAAATATAATTAGATGTGTACTATTTCCTTTATAGCGCAAGGAAGTGATTGAATTTAATGCGTAAATCTATTATTTGATGAATTGTAAAACCTTACTGGAACCTTGAACTATCAGAATGAAAAAGATTGTACCGATAATCAAATCGGGTCTGTATTTATTGAAGTAATTGCGCAAAATTCCTGCTGCCATGACTTGAAAATTGATAGACAGCACCTAAAAAAGTGAAGATTGAATGAATTTAATCTTTTATTGTTTAAAACGTTTGTCTATGCGTAGTGCGGGATTTGAAAAGCAGAGTTTTCAAGTTTGCAATGAGCCATATTTTTATATTTTGTTTTTAATTTATTCACTCTAAATACCAAATTAAAGTATTGGCGGACTTCATTAAATGCACTGACTTACCGTTTAGTAGAAAAATCGTATTACGTATAGGTTTTGTTGTGCTTTCGTTTTTATTTCTTCCAGAATTGCCAAGACTTTTTGTTTCCATTGTCCTTCCATTTTTTATAGACACTATCAATTTTGTCAGCCATTACAGCGTAGTTTTTCCAAGTGTTTGGAACTTCATATAATGATTCAAAGTCAGTTCCTAAAATTTTCTCATAGTCATCAATATATTGTCCATAAGGTTCTTCAAGATCATTCGGGTCTTGATAGTAGTTCTTGGTAAATTCTAATCCTTCTTCGCTAAGATCGTCAGCCCAAAATTTCTCATCACAATACTCAAATAGAAAATCTCTTCCGTTTATTTTTTTGTCTTGACATCCTCAATTCCTTGCTTAGAATCCTGAAGGTGCATCGTCCCGATTAAATCATTATCAATTATCCAATTTATAAACATTCCAATATGTGTCCCTGCATTTTCTGTTGGTAACTCCTTTGGATAATCTCCTCCGTAATGCCAATCGGCTCGGTCAATACTTGCCATCTATTTTCTTTCTATTAATGAAGCACAACGTTTAGTATATGGCAAGTAGGGCAGTAGAAAGCGATAAACTTCCAAGTTTGCTCTGAGCCAAATCGTTGTATTTTGTTTTTATCTTATTCATATTAAAAGCCAAATCAACGATTTGGTGGTGTTGGTAGATAGAACTTAACTTTCGTTAACCACTAAACGCCCTATTTGCTAAATACAGTGTTACTTGCTGGCTTTTTATTCTATCATCCAATCAACTTTGTCTTCGTGAACTTTGCAAATTCGTATTCCATTTTTTCCGTCTGAATAACTCAATTCGTATTCTGGTCTTAACCACCCGTTCAACTCTCTAAAAGTATTTGTCAGTCCCAGCCAATGAGCGTATACGTTTTTCAATTCTTCGATTTCTTCCAAGGCTCTTTCTTTAGTGATTGAATTAAAATTAGTCCATTTGCTAAAGCCCAAGATTCGTAAACGACCTTTTTCGTTGAAACCAATATGCTTGTTTTGAACAGGTATAGTTTTATGTTCTCTTGCCAATTCAATAGCGGTTTCAAATCTTTTTTTAAAAGTTTCCTTTTCTTCTGCCGTGTAAAGGTTTTTTAATTTATCATTGTGATTTTTTGTAATTTCTCCTTTTCCAATAATTATTGCTCCTTCCCAGAATTTGAAGCTATCTCCTTCATTAATATTTCCATAATATCCAAAATAGGATAAAAGAGTAATCTCAGCAGTAACTGTTTCACCCGGACTTACAGTCTCTTTATCTATGAAGACTTGTTGCCCAGAGGATTTGAAAAATGGGATATGGTCAAATTCTACGTGAGGTCTATATCCTGACGCAGCATATCCCTGTCGACCACCTTCTTCTGTAGTTCGGTATTTTAGTTTTGCTTTAAAGTCAGGTTGTGTGTTCATTTTTATATTGCAGGTAACGCCCCTGTATGTAGCGTCCTTTTTGGTGAAGATAAAGTATCGGATTCTAAATAGCCAAAGCTGTGCTTTGGACTATTATATTTTTGATTCACAATAGGCCAAAACACAGTTTTGGCATGCCTTCCAGAAACCTCAAAACATTCCTCTAGCAGCTCCAAAGGATGATATCATACAGAGAATGTTGTGCTTCGTTTTTATTAGAATGTTACACCGAGCGCTCTGAACATTGCAATGGTATTAACATAATTCACGCCTAGATCATGGCATGGTTCTGGAATTTTGACCTTATTCTTTTTATTGGGGCTACTAACTTCATGCGTAACAAGTATTCTCTCTGTATCAGCCAGAGTAAATGCTATAAGGAAAGCATCAGCTTCGTTTACATCTAGAAATTCATTTATAGCATTTGGCAAGTAGTGGTTTCTTTTCGAAGATGCCCATTGAGATATTCTTCCATATTCAGGAAGAGCTGTGGAAGAGTCAACAAAAAAACTATTAGGCAAATTCGATCTACACCAATTTTCAAGGTCGTCGTTTTTATCGTATAATTCGTTTTTAACCTTATCAATGCTAATAATTAATCCAGCGTCAGCAAGCTCTTTGACTTTGTTCCAAAAACTAGTAGCGACATCCAGAGGGTAGGTTTTCCTGTGAGCTTCTATGAAAAAATTGCTATCAACTACGTATACTGGCATTAGTATTGCATAGTTTTAGTGAAGAATTTTTCAAATGTGTCGCCCTTCATACTTGTTAGTTTATAGGCATCACGATGTAATAGTTGGCCACTTTTTACTGCATTATTAATATGGGAAGCATAAGTGAAACTTAAACGTTTCTTTGCAGTTGAATAGAAATCTCCTCCAGATCCTTGGTTTTGCTTTTTTATATATTCACGATTCTTGTATTCTTCATAGAAATTGTAGAACTCCTGCTTGTTAATTTTTCCTGTGTCTAGAGCTCTTCTTGCAATAACAATTTCACTGACTTTAAAATGCCTCGCAACACGATTGATAACAGGCGTCTTTGTCCAGATTCGATTGAATGCCAATTCGGGCACTAAAAATTCAGCAGCTATTTTATCACAAAGAGTTTCTATTGGATCAGCTGCTGGTTGTAATTTTCTAAAGTCAAAACCAGCACTATGACCAGTCCAAATATGAGCTAGTTCATGAACGATAGTAAACATTTGTGCCGCCTTACTATCTCCGTTATTAATAAACATAAAAGGAGCCATATTGTCAACTAGGACAAATCCCCTACATTCATCAACCTCAATAGATCTGGAGGTGTTATTTTCAACCACTCCGTTAAATATTGCAATTATTCCTTTGTCTTCAATTACTTCAACCAGATGGCTTAAAGTCTCTTGCCAAGTTCGAAATTGACTTGCCCAATTTTCATCTAAATTCAGAACAGATCGAATGTCATTTACAATTGTAGATACATCAAAATTGTTATTGTATCTGCCGACAAATTCTAATTCGTCAAATTCGTTATCAGCTAAATAATCTTTGAGCCAATTTTGTCTTTGTTGGAGTAGTAAAATAGTGTCATAAACATTTAGACTCACCTTTTCTAAAGGGTCTCCATTGGTTCTGAAAAAAGGTATTGGAAGTTCTTCTTTTGGTGGTTCTGGTAAGAATAAGTATCCAAAAGGAATGTGCACTTTCTTAGAAAAATTCTCCAACTGTTTTAGTGTAGGCTTTTTAACGCCACTAATCCAACCTGCAACTTTGGGCATTTTTTCCGTAAATTCTCGCAATTCATACCCTGCTCGGGAAATTGCCCAAGTCAACATGTTTGCTTCGATATTTACTTCAGATTTCATACTTCAAAGATATCCTTATTTGTTAGAACGTAAAATATTTCAAAAATGTCTAATGTTATTATTCTTCATGAAGCACGACATTTGAATAGGTGACAAAATGTTACCTATCCGCATTGTGGGTTTTCTAACTTTAATTTTTATCTAAAAATGCTAACTAGCTGATATCCAGATATAAATCCAAGTATAAACGACTACAAACGACTAATACCGGGTATTTCTCTATCAAATTCATTACACCACAGTTAAGCATTAACATTCCACCAAGATAAACGTTTTCCTTAATATCTACGACCAACTTTCTCTTTAACTGATTACGTTCCATATGTGCTTCAGTAATTGCTACTTTACTCCACTGGAATATATGACCAATCTCCACCTGATCAATAAGACTTATAATTGGTCGCTCGATAAGTGGGTTTTACACCATTCCCATATAGTTGTTTCAATAGGCCTTAGCATACATTCAGATGAACGTCTGGGCTAGTTTATGATGAGTTTCATGCAGGTTCTCCTTGATCTGTGGTATGCAGAAAACAAGTGAGCTATGAACTATTCAGAAACCCGGAGATGCAGATCCTGGTGAAAGAAGGATATTTCTTGTGCAACGAGTGTCAAGGAATATTAACGATCACAACGGAGTTGCCACTGGCCAGAGGCTCGCCTTCTCACCGATTTCCAACACAAAATCCTTCTTCTCGTGGTTAAAAAAAGTGCTTCCTTTTATCGAAAAAGAAGTATTCAGGAAAGCTATGGCTTATGAAAACCAAAAAAATGAAAAAACCTACAAAGCAAATCCATTCGGATCAAGAGTAATTACATCGTAAAGAAAATGAAAGTCCTTCCTCTTTTATAGAATAAATCTGTGAATAATGGATCAGGAAAGCATACGGATAGATTGAAAATACAGCGCTTCCGTTTTGATACCGCAGCTCAGTGCAACAGTTACGATAAAATTATGGGAGTGCCCTGCGCCCATCAATTTTGGATCCTAAATGTTAGCTGCTGGTTTTTATTCCGCTTGTTCATATGCTTCCTTTAGCCATTCTTTCAATTCATTGTCAATTTCGATGACATTTGATAACTTCATCCTGTGCGTGCACATTGTTCCAAAAGGTCCAGAATTTTCAAGTCTGTCTGTTGTCGGTTTATCCTTTAATTTTAGTCCTAAATCAATTCTGGTTTTAGTTGCAGGTTTTATTAGGGCAAACTGTTTTTTTCTGATGATACTTACGCTCGCCTTTTTAGGTACGATTATAACGTCATTTCCAAATCCTTTTACAACCATCAATAGACTTTCGTAAATCGGAAGTAAATCTTCCTTGCCCGTATATTGGTTTTCCACCAGGTCGCTTGGCGTTTCGTTTTCTTCCCTTGACAATGTAACAATGGTATTTGCAAATCCGTGAGTTACATTATGCTCGTTTTTAAGAAATTTTACAGCTTCCGAATGTTTGAAAGAAGATTTAGTTTTTAAAACTTCTTTCCATTCGTTCAAAGACTTACCTGTTTTTTCAGGCATATTATCAATCATTGTTTGAATCGCTTTGTCCATGACTTAATATTTAACCGAAGGTTTTCCCGTTTCGAGGTAAGAAATGAGATTGAGATACGATTGAGCATTGCCTTTTATGAAAAATTCCATCAGTGATTTGTATTTTTGATTGTTTTTATAACCAATTCCAAAGGATGTTACTTTTATTTTTGAAACATCTAATGCCTCAAAAAGAATGACGTTATACAAGTCTTTCTCATCCTCTTTCATAAATTCAGGGAAATTTTTTGTGATTTCGGCTTGTAGCGTAATCATTCGTCTGGGTACATAATTTAAGATGTGCAGGGTAATCGTTGCGGCATCCCCTATTTTACCGTCTTTATTGTAGTTGGTTTGAATAAGTCCGTTGATTTTAAAATCAATTGCTGCTATTGAAACAGCCCAACTTTCCCAACCTCTTTTTGTGGTAAAGGCATTCCAAACGGAATCGATGGGCACATTTACAATAAACTCTTGAATTAAAACTAATTCCTTGCTATTGGTCGAATCTATCTTCGATATGACACGTTTTTGATCGATTTCTTGCCCGAAAATAAAGGACGTTAGAAAGACAGAAAAAAATATAATTAAGATGTTTTTCATATCGGTTTATTTGGTTGTGCACTTTTTCTTCTCATTTTGGGTGACGCCTATTTAAAAATGGTCTGCCAATACGCGCTAGGAAATACTGAAAGTAGCAATTTATGCGCTCTTCGCAAACCTTCACTGTTAGGTAATAGTGAAAACGTCCACATACAGGTTGGTAAAGACTCTGTAAATATGCTTGCCAGAATGTGCAAGCATAAATTGCGAGGAAGCGACGCACAAAACTAGCTATAGGGTGGTGAGAATATGGGTTTTATGTTATGTTAGGGTTTTTGTTTTTTTCATAGCTTCGTTCGATAAAACCAGATCAGCGCAATTGAAAAGACTATACGAACTAAATACAGTAGTAGTCAAACTTTTCTATCAGTTCTGGTCACTCCTTCGTGATCAAGAAGTACTTCTCCTTCATGTTTCAGTTGAAAAAAGGAAGGCCAATATTATCAAATTTCCTCCTCCAGCATTAAAATAAACTTTGACTCAATCTCCCTGTTTTAACCGTCCCACATAAAAACCATAATACGTCTTTGTATAGGTGTGCTCCAAGAGTTATATTTAAAGTATTAAAGTGGAAATGCATAATATCAGATTGGCACCCTTTTAGATCAGTTGTTACTGTTGTTCCAATTTTAGTGATTTGTTCTTCGAATTTGGTTAGGTCGTTTAAATCAGTTGGCCTAATAATAATTCTCACTGTTCAAATAAAAACCAGATCAGAGATAGAGCTATGAAGGTATAGAATCTCTATTTCATGAAGTTTTATTTCTGTTAACGTCTCTTACAGGAAATGCAGGATGCAAATAAACACTCACTTTTCGGATTATACACGAGCCAAATTTTTAAGTTTTTCTTTTCTCCTTATTCTTCAAAAAGCCAAATTTAAAAATTTGGTAGTCTTCGAAAAGACGTAAAACATTTGGTAGATCCTGTTATAGCCATTTTTTATATTAATTACTATACGACGTTTCTAATTAATAATCTGGTATGTTCAAACCTAAAATTAGATCTCTGTTTGCTGTCAAGATTCCATCTTTCATTTTGAGTTCTATAATTCCAGAACCACCTCTATTTTTTTTAGATTCTTTAATTTCTTGTGTGAGCGTTGGGTCACTTTCAAAAAGGTAACTATCAATGTAATATGGTATCGTATTTGGCTCTTTTACATAAATATGAATATGTTCAGGTTCTTGAACTTTTGGATAAGGTGCCGGTCGGAATGTATAAAAAGTAAATTTTCCATCATTACCCGTCTTTAGCCATCCTCGGTATTGTCCGTGCCTTTTTTCCGCACCAATTGGTTCATCACTTGGTTGATAAATTCCGTTTCTGTCAACGTGATAAACATAAAGTAAAACATTTTCCGCTGGCGTCTTTCTGTCCTTTTGGAATACTGTTCCAGTTATTTTGATTTTAGGTTCATTATGACGGAAACCCGGCAGAGTGTCAGTAGCTTTCGGAACTATGTTTAGCATTTTAAAATCCAAAGTAGCTTCGCAATCCTCGCAAGGACCACCAACAGTTTTTAAATTATTCGGATTGGTTTGACCTCTACATGAAAAAGTTAATAGAATAAATAATAATATTCCGAAGTATTTTTTCATTGTCCTGCCTTTTTTAATGTCCCACAACGCCAAGATATGAGTTATATGCTCCGAACTTGACAAGTGAGTATAAAACTAGTGAAATCTGCCGAGGCTCACAATGGTTGTAAATGACACTGCGTTCTGAAAATGAAAAATCCCGAGAACTGTAGATTCCAAACAACTCAAATCTCTCTCGGCGGCAAACGAAGCGGGCGAGTTGCATAGAAAGCAGCCACGAAGCACTTTGACACATAATTAATAGCGACAATTATTATTTCGCTGTATCCAAATTTTGAAGATTAAATCAATCATAAGTTATGCGATGCTGGGGCGTTAGATTTTTTACTACCGTGTCCCCTATTGCCCTTCGTATTGTTAGAGTAAATCTTGTTAATCTTTTTAGAAAATTTCGAATTAACTAGCCCTCCAAGTTTATCGGTAATCGATTCAAGCTGTTGAAATCGTTCATGTGCTGTTTCAACTCCTTCTTTGAGGAGAATATCCATGATTTCATCTTGATATTCAAGTCCATCGTTCTCTCGCAACAAATCAGCAATTCTTCAAGTTACCTCCCTTAATCTTCGTTTAATATCAGCAGGAACTTCCTCCTTATGCAGTTCGACTGTAACGACCCAGAAATAGGTAGAATTAGTTTCCCTGAGGTTCATATAAGCATTAAATCTTGCCGCATCCTTTTTCTTTAATTTCTCTGTTTTTACTTGTAAATATCGAGAGACAAGTGGTCCTGCCAGCGTTAATACAATGCTGCTTGCAAACGCAATTAGTCGTTCAATGATTTTGGAATCTTCCATCTCAGGCGAATGAATGCTAAAAATACGGTATTTTATGTGCTATTTATTAAAACACACAGTTGGTGGTCTAATTCACAGCTATGATGACAAATTAGATATAAACTCAATTGAAACATGCGAGCAAATGCTCCAAAAAATATATGTGGCTCAGAAGTGCAAAACAACTACAAAGCCAATGCTCCTAACCGCCTAAATAGTTGGATGATGCCTTTATAACCAAGCTTCTTGCGATCCAAACCGAACGCACCCTTGGTCACTTTATATACGAATCTCCTTGTTTAAAAGAATCTTGAAAAAATTATCCAATTCTGCTTGGAGGGACTTGGTTCGAAAATTAATGAGTGGAAAAAACTTTATGGAATGGCAAGCTTCGTTCTCTGGTGAAGTCGATCCGTTTGACCCTATGGCCAACAATAAATTCATTAGACTTCAATTTTTATTCAAACCTTGGATAAGCTTGATGTGTTCTTTGGTGCTTTTTCATCCTTTGTTCCTTGTGTTTATCACTAATATACACGTTAACTATCTAATTACCAATTATATAAGGCGTATATCAATGACATTAGAGGCGCATTCCATCGACTAACACTGGTGGAAGCGTCTACTCAACTAGGGTCATGTTGACGACTAAAAGATCACTTCGCTATCTTTTAATAATCTTTCTCGTTATTCTACTATTTTTATTAAAGAGCGTTATTGTATACAGACCTACTGATAAAGAACTTAAAGAAATTCTTATTTCATTTTGATAATCAATAGCGTTAGAATACACTTCCTTTCCACTAATACTCGTAATTATAATTGACGTGTTTTTATCAAAACCAGTTTTACTTTGTACTATAAGAATTTCAGAAGCTGGATTTGGAAAAATACTTATTGTCGAAGAGAAAATATCCTCGGCAATACCTGTTACTTCATTAGGTAAAATATTTAGATTATATGCACCCTTTTCATCAACAGTCCCATCAAAAATTTTAATGTTTATTGATGTCTGACCAAAATTATCAAGATAAGGTGCTAATGTAATTATGAAGATTTCGTCGCTTGTTTTAGTTATTATCAAGTCTTCATCTCTAATTATGTTTTGATCATTCGAAGAGGCTGTTAGTGTAATATTGTCTTTATCAACATCATCTATAGAAATTGCTACTTGCAATATTTCACCTGCATTTATAACCTGATCTTCAATAATCTCATAAGTTGGCGCATCATTGATGCTATTGACTGTAAGCATAAAGCTTAAAGATGCTGTATTATTGGCAGCTTGTCCGTCATCAGCAGTAATGGTGAATTGCTGACTTCCATTGGTATCAGGTAGTGAAGAAACTATTGCTTCTCCGGTCAGCTCATCGAACGATAAAGTGGCAAAATCTATTGAAGTAGGGCTGATGCAATAGCTCACTATCTGATCAGGCTCATCGGTTGGAATATTTTCTGGTATAACGGTAAGTTCATGAACAGTTGTAAAGTCTTCATCAAGAATAACATCCCCACTGATTGTAAAAGTTGGATCGTCATTGATGCTATTGACTGTAAGCATAAAGGTTTGAGATACTGCATTATTGGCATCTTGTCCGTCATCGGCTGTAATGGTGAATTGCTGACTTCCATTGGCATCAGGTAGTGAAGAAATTATTGCTTCTCCAGTCTGCTCATCAAACGATAAAGAGGCAAAATCTATTGAAGTAGGGCTGATCGAATAGCTCACTATTTGACTAGACTCGTCTGCTGGAATAGCCCCTGTTGTGACAGAAACTGTTTGAGAAGTTGCAAAGTCTTCAGCTACGATAATATCTCCGCTAGTTGTGAAAATTGGATCGTCATTGATGCTATTGACTGTAAGAATAAAGGTTTGAGATACTGCATTATTGGCAGCTTGTCCGTCATCGGCTGTAATGGTGAATTGCTGACTTCCATTGGCATCAGGTAATGAAGAAACTATTGCATCGCCAGTCTGCTCATCAAACGATAAAGAGGCAAAATCTATTGAAGTAGGGCTGATCGAATAGCTCACTATTTGACTAGACTCGTCTGCTGGAATAGCCCCTGTTGTGACAGAAATTGTTTGAGAAGTTGTAAAGTCTTCAGCTACGATAATATCTCCGCTAGTTGTGAAAATTGGATCGTCATTGATGCTATTGACTGTAAGCATAAAGGTTTGAGCTACTGTATTATTGGGAGCTTGTCCGTCATCGGCTGTAATGGTGAATTGCTGACTTCCATTGGCATCAGGTAATGAAGAAATTATTACTTCTCCAGTCTGCTCATCAAACGATAAAGTGGCGAAATCTATTGAAGTAGGGCTAATGGAATAGCTCACTATTTGACCGGACTCGTCTGCTGGAATAGTCCCTGTTGTAACAGAAATTACAAAGTCTTCATCAAGGATAATATCACCTTCTACTTCTTTATTTTTTGTTATCCTCGATAATGGCATCTTCCAAACTCCCCCAGCATTTATACCTGCATATATAAAATCATCGTAAACCCATAATGAAAGTATCGGTGAGCCATAAAGATCATTCGTAATCTCTGTCCATGAATTTCCATAATTCATACTTGTAAATATTTCACCATTTCCGGTACCAACAAACAAAAGAGAATCGTAATTGTAAATACATCTAATATTTACTTGGCTTGATAATCCGTTTGAAACTTGCTGCCAAATTACACCTTGATTGCTTGATTTAAATAAGCCATTATTTTTTGTTCCCGCAAATAGATAGCTATCGAAAGATTGAATACTCGTAATCTTATTTGAATTTAAACCTGTATTAATTTTTGCCCAATTTAACCCTAGGTCATTCGAAAAGTAAATGCCTGTATCGGAAGTTCCTGCATAAACATTGTCATCATCACTTGCCAAAGAAGTAACATTTAAGCTCCCTAAGCCTGTGTTTATTGAGTTCCAGCTTGATCCTGCATCATCAGAAACAAAAACACCTTCTTCCCCACTTCCTGCAAACAGTTTGCCGTCGTAGATTGTAAATGCCTGAATCCATGCACTGGTGAGTCCTGTATTTGACCTTGAAAATGTACCGCCATAATTTGTTGACTTGAAAATACCCAGCATATCAGTTCCTGCAAAAACAAATTGATTTGATGAAATAATTGCCCTCGTTTCAACAGTCCATATAGAAGTTGTTTTAGTCCAACTATCACCTGCATCTACAGATGCAAAAAAACCAGATCCATGTGTTCCTGCCAGTAAATTTGAGCCACTACTAGAAATAGATCCTACACTAGCATTAAACTCAATGGTACTGCTAGTTGTCCAATTTCCTTTTGTACTGTTTCTTTTGTAAATATGACCACTGGTTACACCTACAAATAGCGCAGAATCAGTTGTGCCAATTGACCAAATATGTCTTTCACTAAGTCCTTGATTTATCACACTCCATGTCTCACCAATGTCTAAAGATTTATAAACTCCACTCCCAAAAGATGCCGCATAAAGCACCCCATTTAGACTGGCAAAACCTTTTACCGATGGAATACTGGTTCCCAATGGACTCCAGGTGTTCCCTTCGTCTGAAGAAACAAAAACACCTGATGATAAAGTACTTACAAACACTTTACCTCCAAAACATATGATCGAAACAATATTTAATTCAGTAATCCCATTGTTAATTGGTATCCAGCTATTACCCATGTCTGCCGATCGATATAATCCATCTTGGTATGTTCCTGCAAAAACATTAATACCATCTGTGGCAAAGTAGTAAGCATATTTAGCAGTAAAGCCATTGTTTACAGCCGTCCATGTATTTCCGCTATCGGCTGAAGCATAAATACCTCTTAGATAAGTAGCGGCAAATAGTACATTATTAATTTCGGTTAAATTCTTGATGTATTTCCCTTCCAACTCTGTACCTGCCGGCTCCCAAGTCATTCCATTATCATTTGTGCGGAATACATTTTCATCTGTAGAAACAAAAACATAATCTCCTAATTGAGTAAAGGACTTTGTGTCAGAACTTAAAAGACCATTATTACGAAATGTCCATGAACTTCCTTGATCGCCGCTAACTAATACACCGCCACTGCTAGCTGCATATAGGGTTTGGCCATCAAAAATTATGCTCCTAATGTAGCCACCAGAAGGGCCATTTAATTGTTGCCATTGGCCGAAAACAGTTCCCGCCATGACGAAAAAAAGTGTTGTCAATAATGATTTTTTCAATTTGTCTTTATTCATGTTTTCCTATACTGCAACATCCCAATAGGTGTACCGGTACATATATTCTCATTGTAGGGTTTTTAACTTTAATTTTTTATTCAAAAATGTTAACCTGCTGATATCCAAATAGAAATACAATCGCTTACGAACGACTACAAACGACTAATACCGAGTATTTCTCTGTTAAATTCACTGCACCACAATTAATCATTAACATACAACGAAGTTAAACGTTTTATTTAATATCTAAGACGCCTCTCTCTTTAACTGATTACGTTCCTTCTGTGCTTCGGCAGTCGTTACTTAACTCCACTGAAATATATGATCAATATTTAGCGAAATATGACCAGTCTCCACTCGATCAACAAAACTTGTAATTGGTCGCCTATCAGTCGATTTTACACCATTCCCATGTCGTTGTTTCAATAGGCCATAGCATAAATTCAAATGAACGTCTGGGCTAGTTTATGTAGGCTTTCATGCATAAACTTCTTGGTCTGTGCCACACATGGAATACAAGTGAGGTATGAACTATTCAGGATCTCGGAGATGCAGATACTGGTGAAAGGAGAATATTCACTTGTGTAGCAAATATCAGAGCGTAATAATGATGCCAGCGGAATTGCCACCGGCAAGAGGTTCGCCTTCGCATCGATTTCCCACACAAAATTCTTATTCTCATGATTAAAAAAAGACCTTTATTTTATCAAAAAAAAAGCACTCAGGAAAGCTTTAGCTTATGAAAAATCAAAACGAAACAACTACAAAGTAAATCCATTCGGATCAAGAGGAGTTGCATCAAAAAAAACGCAACCCCTCCTCTTCTATAGAACAAATCTGTGAATGATGGATCAGGGGAGCAAAAGGATAGATTAAAAATACACGGCCTCTAATCTGATACCGCACCTCAGTGCAACAGTTACGATAGTATCATGGGAGCGCCCTGCGCCCATCAATTTTGGATCCTAAATGTTACAAGGCTTTATTTTTCAACCCAATCACCTTTTTTCAAATCAATACCTCGATAACCTTCTTCAAAATCAATTTGCGTGGATTGCATTCCAGAATTATTTGGTTTTAAAACATTAAAATGAAGATGTTCCATATCTGTGTAGCCCGTTTTTCCGGACCGACCAATTGCTTGTTCTGACTTGACATAGTCTCCAACTTCAACTAAACTCCCTTTGTGCATGAGGTGGACGTATTGAGTATATAAATTCATTTCCGGATGGAAAACGGTAATATAGTTTGCATAATCTCTCCATCTCTTTGATTTTCCACCTCCTGTATAATCCTCTTATTACTCCAACCACAAAACCATCTGCTGCTACACAAACGGTATCCCCTTCTGTTAGATTAAAATCAAGTGCATATTTAGAATACTCAGAAGTATGAGAATAACCACCGTTGTATCCCTGAATGATTTTGTATTTATTGCCTTTTTTAAAGGGAAGATTTATATCCTTTTTATAAATACTGTCATTTGGATCTCCTAGAGTTGCTGAAAACTTTATTGATATTTCATCTTTTGATTTATTGGTCCAATAAGTCACCAGCATATCTTTATTAGCCTCAATAGTCACAGGAAAGTTGTTAGCTAATTTCTCTTGAATGACTTTGTTTGGTGATTTGGCGGATATGGTTAACGGGCACTTTAATGGATTGTTGAATTTGATTTTTAAGGAATCGTCATAAACTTCATATTTAACTTTCTCTAACGACGCTTGTGATAATTTAATCTTTGGTAATTGACTACAACTGGTCAAAAAGAGTGAAAATATGATAGTTATTGTAAGTGGAAATTTCATTCTATTTATTTTTTATTCTGACTAACATTCAGAGGTGAACAAAGCACTATTATTGAAGTAAAACCTTTGCTATTTAAATTCATTCCATTATTTGAGTAGCTATAATCCATATATCATTTATTTTGTGGAGCGTAGAATATAGCAAAGTGCTATGATTTCTTATGTAGTGTTACACTAAACCGCTCTGCCTCTGCCTAACAGGATAATTTATGTAAATAAACCTCCTAATTCTTTATAATATTTTTGCTTCTGTACACATTACCTATCCTCCGTGGTGCTTGACGTGTATTTTGTTTCGATTATAAATTAGGGAAAATTTCAATTTTCATCACTACCTTTTTTCAATCAAGTGACTGGGCGTCCCCGAGGGAAAGCGAAGATTTTCCGCTGCTAACAGAAAGCAGCGCACTCGACTATAGCAGCAATCACCATGGAGACATAGGTCATGTTGTAGATCGTTATTTCGACGCTTCAATGTTTAGATACTTTTTAGAATCCATTTTGTAATTAATTGATGCAAAAAACATTTGGCCTGTGACTAAATTCTTAACATCGTAATTGCTTCTGATGTCTTTATATCCATTTTTGTTTGAAACTATTCGCCCACCAAAATTGCTTAGAATAGCGGAAATTTTAATGCCGTCTTTTAATGTTTCCATTGGATATTCACCATATTTAATTTTAGAACTATCCTCTGTGGAATTGAAACCTCACTCAGAAAAAGCCGAGTGAGTGTTTACTTAATTTCTCCAACTAACCCGGACATCTAGCATCCTCTGGCAAGGGAATATCAAATTTTTGAGAAGAGAGCGTATTATCGACATTTCTCTCAGCTCTACCTGAAAAGTAACGACAAGACGTCCCAACAGTAGCAGTATCCTGATACAGCATCGCATAACTTTTTTCTTCGTCTATTTCTTGTAGTACTTCAAAATTCCCTAGACTATCTGTATGTGAGAGCAACACTGGAAAAGGTGAGCTTCCGCCAATCAAACTAGATCCTGCAGTTCTATATGAGACCGAGATTCCTTCATAACCTTGTTTAGTAGCGCTATCATAGACTCTTCCTGTGATCAGTGTTTGAGATACTATATCTTCTTTGCAGGCGGAGAGCGCGCAGAGAATGAGCGCTAAAATATAAAAAGGCAAAATTCTTAATCGTATCATAGCCCTATCGGAGTTAGTTTGTTCGGTACTACATTAATATAAAGTGATTTACCTGGCTTACTCTTAAATCCGGGCAGTATTATAATAGACTGTGTCGCGATGATGTCCCCCTCATCCCAGCCTTTTGCAGGGTCTATCTCTAGCACTTCAGGAATTAGCTCCTTGAAGAAGTCTTCATGCGTTTTACTGGAAATATGCACGCACTTCTTAAACAGCAAACCAAACCTCACACGAGCAAAGCCGAGTAAGTGATTACTTAATCTGACAACAAATCCGTACATCTGCTAACTTTATTTCAAAACCATATTCAGTTCAGGAAACATGTTGGCCCAATAGACCTCAAAAGTACTTGCGACTTTTCTCGTAGCGTCATGATATTAGCAGGATTGTAGGATCTTCCGATTTTTTCAAATTCAATAAAGTGAACAATCCTTTTTTAAACCATCAAAACATTCGCTAATTGTCTATTCGGTATCCTATACTCAGTGTAGGTGATACTATAAATGTTTTTTTGTTTTCATAATAATTGAGTTGGTAGACAGGATTGACTTCTAAATTAAACCAGAGTTTATTAGGCAATTGACAACTCACACCATAATGCGCTAATAACCCAACTCCCCCATTACTTGTCTTACCTTCAGTCCAACCCCAAACTGAACCTAAGCCGATATAGTGACTGAACCTATGGTCTATCTCCTGCTGATATACTGTGGAGAACCCCATCCCCATTCCTGAACTGAAAAGACCTGCAACTGCAAATCCTACTCTTGGAATAAAAATCAATTGGCTCAAGTCGCTTATCGGTCGGGCAAACTGCCCGGAAAGTGCTAATCCTGAACGCAAACCATCTAACCTTTCTATATCAGTCCAGGCTTTTGCAGATAGGGTAAATCGATCGGTAACTCCAAAGCTAAACTGACCATTAGCACCCCATGTTGATTTTTTCTCATCAAGCAGATGTGGTCGTGTTTCAGGAAATAATCCAGCTCCCGCTTGTAAGTCTAAAGTGTTTTTAGCCAACGGGCTGTGAGGAAGACCTAATGATGGGCTATACATCATACTATTGGCACATCCCATAAGCATTACAGTCAGAATTAAAAAGGTAGGAGCTATTTCGTTAAATCGTATCATAATCCAATTGGGTTTAGTGCATTTGGTATCACTTCCATTTTATAGGGTACGCCAGGTTTCTAAAACATATAAATTTTGAAGAATACTAATCACACCTATTGCCAGAAAAAGAAGCATCAATCACTTGTGATTTCTTTGTCTTATCCAAGTCAATCCTCATAGTGCCTTTGAAATACCTACAACGACCCCAAACTGCCGCAGTATCTGAAAAGACAAGACTGTAATTATGCTCCTTTTCAATCGGCAGCATTACTTCATAACTTCCCTCATCACCTGAATAGGTAAGTAACTCAGGTAAAGAACTACCTCCTAATAAACTACCTCCAATCAAATTCGTACGATATCCTATGGAGATACCAACAGCACCTTCACCAGTTTCTTGATTAAATACCCTTCCGGTAATTAGTGTCTGTACGGAAACTAATGACAGGTGATTTAAATATCATTATTCGAGGATCATATCGCATTATTCTAATTGGTTTTTATGTCTGTTGACCCGCACCTAATACTTGT